>Ga0307510_10002890_pt1 | contig 19762 bp, 18 predicted proteins | sample 12_EM_MG_FD_207224 | JGI IMG/M metagenome (GOLD analysis project Ga0307510, IMG submission 207224) | Populus trichocarpa ectomycorrhiza microbial communities from riparian zone in the Pacific Northwest, United States - 12_EM | ecosystem: Host-associated > Plants > Roots > Unclassified | place...
TCGGTCGCTTTCACCCCCGATGACGAGATCTTCGGCCCCGAAATGCACTTCAAGCCGGCGCGGCTCTACAAGCTCGCCCGTTCCAAGGCCTATCTGTTCGCCGGCGTCGAGATTCGCTGGAAATGCGCGCCGGAGCTGATCACCGATGACATCCCGGCAGAGGCGGTATTCCAGTTCCCCGGCGGCCTCGCCGATCATCTGCGCGAACAGATCGGTGGCCGCGAATGCGCCACGGCCGATTTCTTCACCGGCAGCCAGGACTTCCCCAATGAACAGGGACGCGTCGAATGGGCGGTGTCGTGGCCGCTGTGGAGCGATGGCTCGTACAGCTGGTATTGCAACACCATCCCGACCCCCGATGGCGGCACCCACGAGGCTGGCCTGCGCGCCGCTTTGGTGCGTGGCATTCGCGGCTTCGGCGAACTGGTTGGGCAGAAAAAGGCCAAGGACATCACCGCCGAGGATGTGATGACCGGCAGCGAACTGATGCTCTCTGTGTTCATCCGCGAACCGCAATTCCAGAGCCAGACCAAGGACCGACTGACCAGCCCGGACGCCACACCGCTGGTCGAGCGCGCGGTACGCGACCATTTCGACCATTTCCTCTCGGACAATATGGAGCGCGGCCGCGCCCTGCTCGGCTTCGTGCTCGAGCGGATGGATGATCGCCTGCGCCGCAAGGCCGAGCGCGAGGTCAAACGCAAGACCGCGACCAGCGCGCGCAAGCTACGTCTGCCGGGCAAGCTGACCGATTGCTCGTCGGATGATCCCAAGGGCACCGAATTGTTCATCGTCGAGGGCGACAGCGCCGGCGGCTCGGCCAAGCAGGCGCGCGAGCGCAAGACCCAGGCGATCCTGCCGATCCGCGGCAAGATCCTCAACGTCGCCTCAGCAACCTCTGCCAAGATCATGGCAAATCTGGAAATTGCCGATCTGATCATGGCGCTGGGCTGTGGCACGCGCAAGGACTGCATCCCCGACAATCTGCGTTACGAACGCATCGTCATCATGACCGACGCCGATGTCGACGGCGCGCATATCGCCACCTTGCTGATGACCTTCTTCTTCCAGGAGATGCCCGAGCTGGTACGGCGCGGTCACCTCTACCTCGCCCAGCCGCCGCTCTACCGCCTGACCGCGGGCACCAAAAACCTCTATGCCATGGACGACGCGCACCGCGCGCGGATCGAGGCGAACGAGTTCAAGGGCAAGAAGGTCGAGGTGTCGCGCTTCAAGGGTCTCGGCGAGATGAACCCGATGCAGCTGCGCGAAACCACGATGGACCCCAAGACCCGCAGCATGATCCGCATTACCTTGCCGCAGGAATATGAGGAGCGCGCGGTGGTCAAGGATCTGGTCGACCGCCTGATGGGCAACAACCCCGCCCACCGCTTTGCCTTCATCCAGGAAAACGCCGCGCGGATGGACGAGGACGCGATCGACGCCTGATCGCGGCCTGACTTGCCGCGATTCAACCGGCCGCTATGATTGGTCCAGGCCGCCGTCACGGACTGTGTACGTCATGAAATATTGCGCTTTTCTCCTGGCGTTCGCCGCGCTGCCCGCCATCGCTGCCGCGCAGGACCGTCCCGTCGCGCCCGCACCCGCGGCGCCTGTCTCACCCCCACGCGATGTTGTCGTCACCGGCGTGCGGCTGAAGGACACCGAGGCGGCGCTCAAGGCCTGCATCGCGCGCAAATGCCCGCCCAAGGAGGATATCGACGCCACGATGGCGCATGCCGAGAACGAGTTCGTCGCGGGCGACTATCATGGCGCGCGGCAGACATTGCTCAGCAGCGTCGGGCGCAACCGGCGCTACGGCAAGCAATACCCCGTCGACGTCTCCGATCTGATGCGGGCCAATTCGCGCGTCGCTGTGCATCTCGGTGAAGGCGATGACTATCTGTTCAGCGCCAATGAGGTGGTCCGCATCCTGAAGGCCGGCCTGCCGGCCGACGACTACCGCATATTGGGTGCCCGCGTAGAGCTCGCCGATGCCTATGCGAAGAGCCGCAGCATCGACCTGGCGCTGGATATTTACAACGACGTCGTGTCGCGCGCACACAAGCTCGGCCTGCCGGGCGTCGAAGGCTATGCCAGATTGCGCCAGGCCGGGCTGCTATGGGCGCTCAGCGAGGCCGGGGTCGTTGGCTATGGCGACGAGCTGCGCCGTGCCATCGACAGCCTGGCTGCCGAGAAGGATCCAAAGCTTGCTGCCTATGCTTTCGGCGCGCGTTTGATCAAGGCGAGGATCGCGGCCAGGCATGGCGACGCCGCCGCGATCGATCAGATGATTGCCGATTACCGCCGCACCGCGCCGGCGAGTACCCGGACGATCCTGCTCTACAGCCCCGAGATCAAGCAAAACCCCGCCTCGGCCTATCGCCAGGCTGCTGGCGGCGAGACGCTAAACCAGATGGCAATGGACGATTTCGACAATCAATGGGTCGACATCAGCTTCTGGGTCGCGCCGGACGGGCACGTCACGGATGCTGGTGTGCTGCGCCAGAGCAGCAAGCTCAACGAATATTGGGTCAAGCCGATCGTCACCTCAATCAATGGGCGCCGTTACGCACCGCTGTCGATGGCGTCCAACCAGCCGGGGGCGTTGCGGGTGGAGCGCTATACCTTCACCTCGCGCTGGGCCAACAACGTCACCGGCACGCATATGCGCATGCGCGAGCCGACGCCGCAGATCGAGATGGTCGACCTGACCGTCGAGCCACCCAGCGGCAATCAGGCGGCGCCGGCCAAATGATCGTTCGGGGGGCGCTTGCGCTGCTGCTCGTCGCGGCGCCGCTGACGGCGCGAGCCCAGTCGTCCGCAGCGCCCGGCACGGCAAGCATGGTGCCGCTGCCGGCGCTCGCCGAACGCGCTGCCCAGCTCATCCCGCTCCTCAACGGCGCCGGCGATGTAGCCGCCTCATTCGCCCCTTCCTTCCTCGCCCAGGTGCCGGAACCGCAGATTCGCGCGATCTCGATTCAACTGCGCGAAACGATGGGTAAAGCGGTGGCCGTCGCGGAAATCGATGTGGTGCAGCCCAACGCGGCGCGCATCCGCATCACCTTTGAGCGGGGCATTGTGTCGATGAACCTGGCGATCGAGCAAGAGGCGCCCAATCGCATTATCGGCTTGCTGGTCACCGGCACCGCCGCGACCGAGGCTTCGCTGGACGCCGTCGTGGCCGCGTTGAAGGCGGAACCCGGACTGACCGGCTTCACCGTCGCGCGGCTCGACAACGGGCCGCCCGTCGCCTTGCTGTCACTCAATGCCGACCGCCCTGCGGCGATCGGCTCGGTGTTCAAGCTGGCGATCCTCGCCGAGCTGATCCGCGCGACCAATCACGGCGAGCGGCACTGGGACGACCTGGTCACGCTCGACGGCGCTCCCCTGCCCGGCGGCTTCTACATGGATAAGCCAGCGGGCACGCGGGCGACACTGCGAGAGGTGACCGAGAAGATGATCTCGGTCAGCGACAACAGCGCGACCGACTTACTGCTGGCATTGGTCGGGCGCGAGAAGGTCGAGGCGATGCTGCCGGTGATCGGCTGGCGCGACGCGGGGCGCAACCGGCCGATGCTGTCGACGCTCGACATGTTCAAGCTCAAGGGACTGCAGGGCGGCGCGCTGGGGCGGCGCTGGCCGGCGCTCGACGAGGCGGGCAAGCGCGCGCTGCTGACGAGCGACATCACCCCTGCCCCCTTGTCGGGGCTCGATCCGATGCTGTTCCGCGACAACAAGCCGAGGCTGCTCGACGTCGAATGGTTCGCCTCCCCCGCCGACCTGGTCCGCACGATGGACTGGATCCGGCGCAATACCGGGAAGGGGCCCGGCGCTGAGGCTCGGCGCATCCTGGCGATGAACCCCGGTGTCGGCCCGGCCGCCGCGGCGAACTGGGGTTATGTCGGCTACAAGGGTGGGTCGGAGCCGGGAGTGATCGGCATGTCCTTCCTGCTCCAGGCAAAGGACAGCCGCTGGTACGCGCTGTCGGCGAGCTGGAACAATCCAGCGACAGTGGTCGACGAAGGCCGCTTCATCGCCCTGATGAGCCGCGCGGTCGAACTCGCCGCGCCGCTAGACGTCGCCGCGCATCCGTCGCTTGTGATACCGCGTGCGGATACCGATCCCGACCACCATCATGGCAAAACCGCAGGCGATGATGGCCAGCGCGATGGCGCCCGGCCATGAAGGCTTCAACACCGCGACCGCGGCACCGAGCAACGCCAGTGCCATCCCGCTATGGCGCACCCATGGCACGAGACCGCGCAGTTCGCGACGATAGGCGGCGCGCTCTGCCGGATCGGCGAGGTTGGGCGGCGGGCGGTTCATCGCGCCGACCACTCCTCGGCGAGCAGGCCCCAGATGAAGCTGTCGCGCACCCCGAGATGCGTCTCCCACTCCCCGCGCAACACCCCCTCGCGGACGAAGCCGAGGCTCTCCAGGAGGTTGTTGGAACCGGCATTGTCGGGGTCGGTATCGGCGAAGACGCGGCGATTGCCCTCCTCGCGGAACAGCAGGTCGAGCAGCCGCGACACAGCCTCGCGGGCATAGCCCTTGCCCCAATGGGTGCGGGCGAGCGAATAGCCGATCTCGATCACCTTGCCCTGGCGCTTCTCGTGCGCCGCGAGCTGGCCGATGGCGGTGTCGTCACCCTTAAGCGTGATCGCCCAGGCGCGCCAATCGGTGCTGGCGACGTTCTTGGCCAGCTTGGCACGCGTCTGGTCGAGCGAGGTGAAGGGCGGGTGCGACCACCAGCGCATCGCTTCCTCGTCGGCATAGACGACGTGCATGCCCTCGGCATCGTCGACCGTCATCGGCCGGATGCGCAGGCGCGCGGTCTCCATCACCGGCGTGCTCATTCGCCGCCCGCGAGCGCCTCGACCAGCGCCTTGACCTTCTTCTGGCGCCATTGCGGCAGCGGCGCGACCAGCCAGTATCCGAGGCGGTACGGCTTGGGCTCGCCCAACATGACGATGCGGCCGCTGGCGATGTCGCGTGCGGCGAGCAGCTCGGGCACCGTGGCGCGACCGAGACCGGCGGCGGCGGCGTCGATCGCCAGGCCGGCATCGCCGACGCGGACCAGCGAGACGGCGTCGTCGTTGAGGCAGCCGGGCCAGGAGATGCGCGTGTCGGCACCGCCGCCGGGGCGCTCGACCGTGACCATGCCGTCGGATTCGAGCGCCTCGCCCTCATGCTCGCCCGGGCCTTCGCCCCAGCGGATGGCGAGGTCGAGATTGGCCTCGGTGAAGTCGATCGTGTCGTCGGCCGAGACGATCGCGAAGCGCAGCTCGCCATCGGCTTCGGCGATGCGGGCGAGACGCGGCATGAGCCACTTCTCGGTCAGGTCGCGCGGCGCGGCGATGGTCAGCGACTTCGAGGTTTGCCCGGCCTGCATGGCACGGACCGCTTCCTCGAACTGGAGAAAGCCGTGGCGTAGCGCGGCGAGGCCGGCCTCGCCTTCCGGGGTGAGTTCGAGGCCCTTGGTGGTGCGGCGGAACAGGACGACGCCGAGAGTATCCTCCAGCGCGCGGATCTGCTGGCCCACCGCGGCGGGGGTGACGGCGAGTTCGTCGGCGGCGCGGGTGAAGGACAAATGCCGCGCGGCGGCGTCGAGGACGCGCAGGCCGTTGAGGGGGAGATGGGTGCGTTTCATGCCCGTGCGCCCCTGTTCCCGTTCGTTTCGAGCGAAGTCGAGAAACGGGTTGCGGTGCGCGCGGCTACGGCTTCTCGACTTCGCTCGAAGCGAACGGAGATTTTCATACGTCCACCGCCGGCGCCAGCAGCGCGAACTTCGGGATGTCGACGTCGAAGCCGGAGCCGTCCTCGCCGACCATGTGGTAGCTGCCCTGCATCGAGCCGGTCGGGGTCGCCAGCGGGCAGCCCGAGACGTAATCGAAGCTCGCGCCCAGCGCGATCAGGGGTTGTTCGCCGACCACGCCCTCGCCCTCGACCGAGTGGCGTGCGCCGCGGCCGTCGGTGATGATCCAGTGGCGGGTGAGCAGCTGGACCGCCATCGGCCCCTCATTCTCGACGCGGATATGATAGGCCCAGAACCAGCGGCCGCGCGCCGGCTCGGATTGCTCGGGCAGATAGTTGACCGCCACGCGGACGATGACGCCACGCGTCTCCGCCGCATGGGGGAACAGCGCGCTCATGGCCCTGGTCGCGGTCATAGCCCCACCGCCGTCAGCGCCTGGTCGAGATCGGCGATCACGTCCTCGGGATCCTCGAGGCCGACATTGAGGCGCAGCATGTTCTCGGTGACGCCCATCTCGATGCGCTTGTCCTCGGCGACGCCATAATGGGTCGTCGAAGCGGGATGCGTCATCAGCGAGCGCGAGTCACCGATATTGTTCGAGATGTCGACCAGCTGCAGCGCGTCGAGCAGGCCATGCGCCTGTTTGCGCCCCGCGGCGACCTCGAAGGCGAAGATCGGGCCGCAGGCGTCCATCTGGGACATTGCGAGATTGTGCTGCGGGTGGCTCGGCAGGCCGGGGTGGAGGATACGCGGCACGCGGCCTTCCATGAACTGGCCGACCTTCACCGCATTCTCACTCTGACGGCGGATGCGCAGGTCGAGCGTCTCCAGCCCCTTGAGCACCACCCAGGCGTTGAACGCGCTGAGCGTCGGGCCGGTGTTGCGGGTGAAGGGCAGCAGCACATCATTGATGAAGGTCGCGGTGCCGCACACCGCGCCGGCGAGCACGCGGCCCTGCCCGTCCATCATCTTGGTCGCGGAATAAGCGGTGACGTCTGCGCCGAACTCCAGCGGGCGCTGCAGGGCCGGGGTGGCGAAGGCGTTGTCGACCACACTCGTAATGCCGTGCTTGCGCGCGATGTCACACACCGCCTTGAGGTCGACCACGTCCATGGTCGGGTTGGCGGGCGTCTCGAAGAAGAACACCTTGGTATTGGGCTTCACCGCGTCGGCGAACTGCTGCGGGTCGCGCGCGTCGACGATCGTCACCTCGATGCCGAACTTGGGGAGCAGCGTGTCGGTCAGCCAGCGGCACGAGCCGAAGGCGGCGCGGCCGGCGACGAGATGGTCGCCCATCTGGAGCTGGCACAGCAGCACCGCGGTCATCGCGGCCATGCCGGTGGCCATGGAGCGGCACGCCTCGGCGCCTTCCAAAAGGGCGATGCGATCCTCGAGCATCTGCACGGTGGGGTTCTGCAGCCGCGAATAGGTCATGCCGACCTGCTCGCCGGCGAAGCGCGCCGCGGCATCGGCGGCGCAATCATAGGCATAGCCCGAGGTGAGGAACAACGCCTCGGAGGTTTCGCCGAACTCGCTGCGCGCGGTGCCGCCGCGCACGGCCTGGGTTGCGGGGCGCCAGGTGCGCGTGATCGAGGGGTCTTGTCCGGTGCGGCGCTTCATGCGGAGCGCTTTGCCGTCCGCTTGCGCAGGACGCAACCTTGAACAGGAGCGAATGCGCGATCCATGGGCCGACCCACCCCCGACCCCTCCCTTATCCAGGGAGGGGAGAATGAAGGGCGATCCTTGAACCGCAAGGAAGAAGATGGGAAAGCCGGGCGCGTGACGCCTGCCCCCCTGCCCCGCCCCTGGCGCGCCGCCGCGATCATCGGGGTGATCGCGCAGTTGCTGTTCTCGTTCCGCCTGACCACGCCGCACACGCTGATGTTCGATGAGGTGCACTATGTGCCCGCCGCGCGGACGCTGCTGAAGCTGAGCGGGCCGGTGAACATCGAGCATCCGCTGCTCGGCAAGGAGTTGATCGCGGCGGGCATCGCGCTGTTCGGCGACAACAGCATGGGCTGGCGCTTCTTCTCGACGTTGGCGGGCACCGGCACGGTGCTCGGCATCTTCGCGATGGCGTGGCTGATCTTCGGCAAGGTGCGCACCGCGACGCTCGCCGCGATCTTCGCGCTGCTCAACATCACGATCTTCATCCAGGCGCGTATCGGCATGCTCGACGGGTTCATGGGCGTGTTCGTCGTGCTGGGGCTGGCCGCCCTGCTGTGGGCGATGCGCGCACCCGCCGGCGCCACGGGCATGAGGGGACCATGGCCGCGCTGGGTGCTGGGCGGCGTGCTGCTCGGGCTCGCCGTGGCGGCGAAATGGGCGGCGGCGCCGATCATCGCCTTTGCGTGCATAGGCTTCGTCGCCGTGCGGCTCAGCGACGGGCGGCGGCAGAAGCAGAGCGTGTGGGCCGCGCTCAACGGCACCGGCCAGCCGCACTGGCCGGGCCTGCCGGTGGTACCGGCGCTGCTCGCGCTCGGGCTGGTCAGCGTGACGACCTATGCCCTGACCTTCATGCCGGCCTTCTTCTACCACAGCCAGTATCTGACCTGGGGCGAGCTGATCGGGTTCCAGGGCAAGATGTACGCGCAGCAGACCCAGGTCCTGCCGCCGCACCCCTATCAATCGAGCTGGTGGAGCTGGCCGCTGATGATCCGGCCGATCTGGTATCTCTACGAGCAGGTCGACGGGGCGCAGCGCGGCGTGCTGATGATCGGCAACCCGGCGGTGCTGTGGGGCGGGCTGGTCGCGGTGGCGGCGTGCCTGCGGGCCGGGCTGCGCGATGGCGCGGGCAAGCAGCTGGCGGTCGCGCTGCTGTGGATTGGCGCGTTCGGCATGTGGGCGCTGATCCCCAAGTCGCTCGGCTTTTTCTATTATTATTACCTGCCGAGCATCTTCCTCGCGCTGCCGCTGGCGGGCGCGTGGGAGCATTATGGCAAGGGCCGGCTGAAGAATTGGGACGAGGGTTATGTCGCGCTGACGGCCGGGCTGTTCGCCTATTTCTACCCGATCATCTCGTCCCTGCCGCTGGGCGGGGCGCAATCCTTCCAGCACTGGATGTGGTTCAAGACCTGGCCGTGAGGCGCCAAGCGACCTGCTCCACCTGCTTAAGCAGGTCGATGCTTTTTTCGCGGCCGCCGCGACGCCTATCTCGACGTGATTATCGTGTGAGATCAGCGTGCTGACGGGCGCGCCTTGTCCAACATGGCAGGTGGCGGAGCAGGTCGGCGGCACCTGCTCAGCAGGTCGGCCCGCAGGTGCGAGCAGGTCAGCCTGATTCAACTCGCCGAAAAAGTCGCGAGAAAGGGCGCACGAATTTTGCATCGTGCGAGGTATTCACATGGACATCGAGATTTTTGAATCACGGCGTGACGGCCGCGGCGGCGAAAGCGCAGGCGGCGGGACGGCCGAGGACGGCACGCGCGGGCCGCGCGGACGCTTTCGCAAGGGCGTGTCGGGCAACCCGTCGGGCCAGCGCGCCGAGCGCAAGCGGAGCGGCGCGCCGGGCGACCGGCTGATCGGCGCGGACGAGCCGACCCGCGCGCTCATCCTGGCCGAGGCCTATCGCCCGGTGCGGCTGACGCGGAACGGCAGGACCGCGGACGAGGATGAGGAGGGTTTGCCGGTGACCCAGGCGATCATCCGCGCGATGGCGCGCAAGGCGCTGGCGGGCAACCGGCTGGCGCAGCACCACTGGACCCAGATCGTGCGCGAGGCGGAACGCGAGCAGCGCGCGGCGCAGGTGGTGATCTACAACGCGCTGGAGCGCGAGCATTACCGGCGCGACCCGAGCGCGTCTTATGAGGATGATCTTGTTTTTGACCCGACGGTGGGGACGGTGTTGGTGCGGGGGGACGAGGGCGATGGGTGATGGCGGGCTGGGTCAGCGTCAGGCTCGGCTCGACGTTCGGCCGGAACCGAGCTCGTTGCCGACTGTCAACTCTCGGCGCACAGTCGGCGAAGCTGCCATGAACGAATCGAGCGCTCGGGCGCAGAGAATGTTTCCCCAATCGTCCGATACGAGCCATGGTTGCGCGACCGCGGGAAACTCTCACCTGATTCGTCAACCTCGCCCCCTGCAGTTTACATATTTGTATTTTGGGTTGACATTTTCGCAAAAATTGTCCATTTTATCGCGATGAAGGTTGACGCAAGCGCCATTTCAGACCTGATCGAAGCCGCGATGGCCGCCGACTACACGGCGGTTCGGCGGATCGGAAATCGTTTGGCACGACAGTTCGCAGAAGATGGCCAAGCCGACGCTGCGCGAACAATTCAAGCGATCCTGCGCAAGCGCGGTGTTCCTTTGCAGGCATCAGGTTATGCGGAGACATTGCCACGCGATGTCAACTCACGCTTGCCCCTTGTTGAGGAGGGTGCTTGGCCGACCACGCCCCTCTTTTTCGAAGAGACAGTGTCGAACGGGCTTGAACAGTTTCTCGAGGATGCGCGCCATATCGGGCTCTTGGCCGAAAAAGGTGTGTCGTCGCGGCTCGGCTTATTGCTGTTCGGTCCGCCTGGCACGGGCAAATCGATGCTGGCCGGCTATGTCGCGGCGCGCCTCGGTCGTCCATTCTACATCGCGCGGCTCGACTCGCTGATCTCATCGCGACTGGGAGAAACCAGCAAGAATATTCGGGAGGTATTCAATTTCATTCCGACTCGCGAAGCCGTTCTGTTTCTCGATGAGATGGATGCAGTGGCAAAGCTGCGCGACGACCGTCACGAGCTCGGCGAGCTAAAACGGGTGGTGAATACCGTCCTCCAAGGATTGGATTCCCTGACCGACGATATTATCGTCATCGGCGCCACTAACCATCCGCATTTGCTCGATCCCGCAATCTGGCGGCGCTTTCCCTATAAGCTCGATATGGGCCTCCCAGGGGACGAGGTTCGGGCCGCGATGTGGCGCCACTATCTGTTCGAGGGCGACACTACGTCCACCCTCGACATCAAGCTGCTCGCCGCGATGTCCGCGGAGCTTTCCGGCGCGGATATCCAGAACTTGTCGCTGGCGACCAGGCGCCGGGCAATACTTAGCGGCAGTGCGCCCAATCTCGCCAATCTGATCCTCGCGATCACGGCGAAGGGCAAAGGCAGCCGCCAGCTTCCGGACGGCCGCGAACTGACCAGCGAGGAACGTCGTGCAATCGCGCGTCGGCTGGCTGGCGTAAATGCCCAGGTCAACGACATCGCGCGGATCGTCGGCGTCAGCCGCCAGATGGTGCATCGGTATCTGAAGGACGGCGGCGATGGCTGACGAACTGGCCGCGCGGCGCCAGCCGCTCTTGAACCCCGTACTGCGCTTTACGCGCGATCCGAGACCCGAGGCAGGCGTGGGCGGCGGCAAAAGCGCAGACAATATCCGAGCCGAGCGTCTCGAGGACCAGCGCACGCGGCTCGCCCAGTCCTTCGCTGCGCTGGCCCGGGCGTCCGGCGACCAGCCGCAATTCGCCGGCCGCGTCATCGTCTATGCCGAGATGTTCGCCGATTCGCTGGCCGCTACTTGGACGCCGGGGGACCTGCTTAGTCCCGATCACGGCGCACGCCTGATTGCGCCATGGCGCCAAGGTTATCTCGTGGAGATCGAAGCCGCGTCGCTTGTCCGTCTCGCGCAGGTCGCGTTCGAGGCGATCACCGTCCGCGAGCGGGTTGATATCTCGCGTGTCCAGTCGGTCCGTTTTCACGACGGCGACGACGTGATCGCCGGGCGCGACCTCGACGCCCTGTGGGACGAGGCCCCGAAGTTCGGTCAGGGCCGATCCTTTCTGGTCTGGTTCATGCCCGTCTCCGACAGCCGCGCGGCAGAGGATGTCCTAGTCGCGATCGAGAAGCTGCGCCTTGCGAGCATCGAGGCGCCACAACCCTTGCTCGATAGTGTCGAACTGGAGGACCGCCCTGCTGATCAGTTCACCCGCGAGCTCGCCGCGATCAGCGACGGCGACCGCTTGAACGGCGCGTTGCGCGATTATCGCCGCGAGCGACGCGCGAGCACTGTACTCGTGATCCGTGCGCGCGACCAAGTCGAGGCTCTGCTCGCATCGGGAACGGTGGTTCGCCTCGAACCTGTCTTGCCGCTGGTCGCGACGGCACCGGGTGACGGAGCCGAGCCGGACAGACCGCTCCCCGCGTCGCTTGACAATCTGCCGATCGTTGGCGTGGTCGATGGGGGCATGACTGCCTCCTCCTACAAGCCTGCCGAGGCCTGGCGCGCCGACCCGCCGCTCGTCCCGACCGCCGCGGCCGAAGTAATGCACGGCAATCGTGTGACTTCGCTGGTGGTTCAGGGGCACGAATGGAACAATAACCTCCAGCTGCCGCCGCTCCACTGCCGGTTCGGCACGGTGCAGGCCATCTCGAAGCCGGGCCATCACGGTGCCGATCCGCAATCCTTCATCGCGTATCTCGACGCGGTGATCGCCAGCCATCCCGAAACGAGGGTGTGGAACCTGTCGCTCAACCAGCCTCGCGATTGCGACGACGAGAATGTCAGCTATCTGGGTCATGCTCTCGCCGAGCTGTCGCGCCGTCACGGCGTGCTGCTCGTCAATTCGATCGGCAACGATCCGGGCAACTGGCTGCAGCCACCAGCCGACTGCGAGGCGGCGCTGACCGTCGGGGGCAGGCTGCACGACGATGACGGCTTGCCGGGAGCGCCCTGCCCGATCAGCCTCGGCGGCCCTGGCCCGGCGAGTCTGTTAAAGCCAGATACCGCGCATTTCTCGCATGTTCGGGCCCTTGGCGGCGCGATCGTCAGAGGATCGAGCTTCGCGACCGCGCTCACCGCGCCACTCGCCGCGCATACGATGCATCGCTTGCGCGGGCCAACGCCCGATCTAGTCAAGGCGCTCCTCATTCATCACGCTGACGGTGACGCGTTCAGCAATCGGACCGGCTGGGGCAATCCTTCGACCGCGATCCTACCGTGGCAATGCCCGCCCCGTGCTGTCACGTTCCACTGGCAAGCCGATTTGCGCCCCGGCGCAGCTTATTATTGGGAAGTCCCTCTCCCTGCGGCGTTGATCGTTGGCGGGCGATTGAAGGGCGCGGGCAAGCTGACTGCAGTGCTCAATCCCCACCCGCTAGTGAGCGACATCGCCGGGCCCAACTATTTCAGCGCGCGCCTCGCGACAGCGCTGCAGGTCCCGCGACGCGGCAAATTCCACAATCTGCTCGGATCGATGGAGCGTGAATCGACGCCCGAGGACATCGCGCGTTCGGTAGACCATAAATGGTGCCCGGTGCGCCACCACGAACGCGATTTCTCGCGGCACGGCGTCACGCTCGATGAGCACTTTCTGCGCGTTTACGCACGAGTCTATACGCGTGACCTGTACCTCTACGGGTTCAATCATATCAGCGAAGTCGAGGGCCTGACCGCGACCTTCGTGCTGACGCTCGAGAGCGCCAATTCAGAGGACGACGATCTTTACGACCAGTTCCGCGACGCGCTCGGCGCGTTCGTCGAATCCTCGGTCATCGATCTTGATATCGACCTCGATCTTGCACCTTAGCTATTTGCTCTCAGCGATCGCACAAGCCATTGTTTGGGAACCAAGAAGAGGTGATGGACGACATTGTCGCGTCGGCCGACCAGTCAGGCCCTCGCACGAAAGGAGATGTTATGTCGGCAAGCGATGAAATCGATGAAATACATCTAACGCCGAACGGATGGGTACAGGGCAGCGAGAAATTCGACTTCTCTGGCTGGACGCATCGCGATCCGCCGGCAGTTCGCCTGCTGACCGCCCGCTTCCGCGAATATATGTCGTCGAGCTTTTCCCCAATGGCCCTCTCTGCGGACGTGAAGAAACACGCTGCCGATGCGGAAATCCTAGCCGCCTTGAAAGCGTATGGCGTCGATCCGCGCCCCGGCGCCGACCACTATCGCGGCTGGCCGGAATTTCTCAGAGAGATCGGCTACAAGAAGGCGGGGTGAGCCAACCGCGATGCCCTTGCCATATCACCTTGACGCATCCCTGAGTTCGGTCGCGCACTGGCCAGAGGGCGGCGGCATCACGATGACAGACATCGTAACTCCGCAGGTAAAAAATGGGGCGACCTGTTATGGATGATGTAAAGTTTTATTTCTGCTTTCGGCAGATTTCTCCGCGACCGCCCGGCTCGTGGGTTCTACAAGGCCCGTACGACACATACGATCAAGCAAAGGACGGCCGTCAGCGGGCCAAAGCTTGGGACGCGGAGGTAGGTACACCATTCGCAGCTGCCTCCGACGCAGAGGCCCAGGAAAAATGCGACAGATGGAACTAGCGGCACGGCGCAGCAGGCAGAACTAGCTACTAGCGCGCGGAACGCCCGCCGTCGGCACACCCCGGAATTCGGTAAGCGCGCATTTATCTGACAACAACGAGCTCTCTTTCCAGTCTCGGATAACGGCGCCACATGCAATCAGCACTTTTCGCAGCCCAACACGCGCCGGGTCCGCGCAGCAGATTTATCGCAAGCCCAACCCCCACACCGACAATTCCCTTTGCTTACGGCTCCCGGCGCGCTGTGATGTACGCCGCGAGGAGCAAGCAGCATGCCGTCACTTGATTTCGAAGCCGAGAAGGCCGCGTTCCGCGATTATTATGACGACAACGCGCCGCGTCTCGATCAGGCCAGGGAGGCTTTCCTCACCCTGCTCGGGTCGCTTCTCGCCCATGGCGAGCTTGCGGTGGCGGCCGCCACGGGCCGCATCAAGGACCGCGAGGAATCGATCAGGAAGTTCACGCGGAAGTATCAGGGCGCACGCGAAGGCACGGAGAATGCACTGTCTCCGAAACAGCCGTCGATGCGTACGTAACTGATTGTAGGGAGTATTCTGTTGACGCCGATGATCGGCCTCATCAAGATGTCGGGACATGGGGGGCAATCGGATGATTAAAAGGTTGGTGCCAATCGCGGTTGTTGCGCTGAGTGGATGCGCGACCTTTTCCGATATCGATAAAGGCATGGCAGCGCTTGTTGGTCAGCCTATCAGCGCGGCCGAAGCGAGACTAGGCGTGGCGTCATCCGAGCAGCAAGTCGGCGGTAAACACGTTTATGTTTGGGGTCGCGATTTTAATATGTCGATGCCGACGACAAACACCAGCAGTGTTAACGGCACCGTCAACGGGCATTACTATAGAGGCACCGTGACGACGACCGGGTCTCAGCAGGTGAACTATAACTGCACACTTCGCTTCATTACCGATCAGAGCGATCGGATCATTAGTTACGACTGGCAAGGTAATTTGGGCGGGTGCTACGGCTACGGCAGTGCACTGAAGCCGGCAAAGGGTGGACCGGTCAAACCAGGTCAGGAGAACCCCGGTCCCGCCCAGCCCTCTACGCGAGGCAAAGACAACAAGGACGGCTAGGTTTGCTGCCGGCGAGCAGCAGTTAATACGCCATCACCGACAATTCCCTTTGCTTACGGCTCCCGGCGCGCTGTGATGCACGCCGCGAGGAGCAAGCAGCATGCCGTCACTTGATTTCGAGGCCGAGAAGACCGCGTTCCGCGGTTATTATGACGACAACGCGCCGCGTCTCGAACAGGCCAGGGAGGCTTTCCTCACCCTGCTCGGCTCGCTTCTCGCCCATGGCAATCTGGCGGTGGCGGCCACCACGGGCCGCATCAAGGACCGCGAGGAATCGATCAAGAAGTTCACGCGGAAATATCAGGGCGCGCTCGAAGAGAGCGCGACGCCCTATGAGATCAAGGACCATATCACCGACCTGATCGGGCTGCGGCTGGTGTGCCTGTATGAGGACGAGATCGAGCCGATGGGCGAGTTCGTCCGCCGGCATTTCAACGTGATCGAGGTCAGCGACAAGACCGCCGAGATCGAAGGCACGGAGAATGCCTTCGGCTATAAGGGGCTTCACCTCGACATGACGCTCGACGCGGAGCGCGCGGCGATGCCCGAATATCAGCTCTTCGCGCCCTATCGCTTCGAGCTCCAGATCCGCACGATCATCCAGGATTCGTGGAGTACGCTCGACCACAAGATAAAGTACAAGAAGTCGATCCCCGGGTCGCTCAAGCGCCGCATCAATACGCTTGCCGCCTTGTTCGAGCTTGCCGACCGTGAGTTTCGCCAGGTCCGCGACGAGACCGAGCTGCAGATCGAGAAGGCCAGCGCCGAGCCCGAGCCGGAGGTGCAGGAACCCGCAACCGGCGGGGAACCCGCCGCCGGGCCGACGGGTGAGGCCGACGGGATCGTGCGCCGGCACTATGCCCCGCTCGACGCTTTCAGGCTGCTGCGCATTGCGCGACACTACTTCCCCGAGTTCGTGTTCGAGCCGAAGAAGGTCGATGGCTTTACCGCGGAGGTGATCGAACGCGAGCCGACGATCAGTCGCGATACGTTCAATGGCTATCTCCGGTCGCAACTCCCTGTCGTGCGGCGATACAAGGCGTATTTTCTGACAAGCGGCCGGGGCGAGAAGTTCAACGCCTTTACCGAGATGCGCCACGCGCTCTACGCGGCGAACCCGGAGACCTTTGCGGGCATGCTGACCAATGTCGCGCGCGATTCCTTCGATGCGTGGCTGGCCGAGGATGGCAACGCGCCGGCGTGACGCGCCAGGTGCGGCGGAACGGTCGCGCGGCTGATCCGTTTTGCTGGCTTCACCATCAGCATCGGATCATCTTCATGAACCACCTGCTTATTCTCGCCGCCGCCGTGATGGCGCAGAGCGGCGTTCCGGCCGCGAATGAAGAGGTTGCGGCGCAGGCGGCCGCGGCACCGGCGAGCGGGGCACAGATCGAGGCCGATCTGCAGGCGCAGTATCAGAGCGACCTGGCGGCCTATCAACAGGCGCTCGAGGCCAACCATCGCAGCGCGCGACGTGACCAGGCGCATTACGACCATCAGCGTCGCGCCTATGCCGATGCGATGGCCGCCTGGCGGCATCAGGTCTGGGCCTGCCACCATGGCAGCAACCGCGCCTGCGACGCGCCGACGCCGAATCCGGCGGATTTCTACTGAGCCGGGCGCGCGGGTGCTGGGGCGCGGTACAAACTCCCTCTCCCCTAAGGGGAGAGGGTTGGGGAGAGGGGTGGCCACAAGCGGTGCCATTCGAGGCACGGGGGGGGGGGGGGGGGGGGGGCGGGGCCCGGGCGGGGGGGGGCGCGGGGGGGGGCGGGGGGGGGCGGGGGGGGGGGGGGGGTGAGGGTGGGGGGGGGGGGGTGGGCCCCCCCCCCCCGCCACAAGCGGTGCCATTCGAGGCACGCCCCCTCTCCCCGGCCCTCTCCCCCTAAGGGGGAGAGGGAGAATGCTCGGTCAGGTGGCGGTTAGTTTATAAAAGGCGACCGCGTTGTTGTAGAAGATGTCGCGCTTCTGCTGTTCGGTGAGGAAGGCGGCGGCCTCGACATGCTCGACCGCGAGGCCGATGCCGTCGGGCCAATACATATGGTCCGAGCCGAACATCACGCGCTTGCCGAAGCCGCCATCGACCAGCCGGCGCAGATAATCATGGAAAGCCGGGCGCGGGAGCAGCCATGACAGGGCGCCGGTATCGATGTTGACGTTGTCGTACAGCATCATCATCGCCTCGGCCTCTTCGATATAGGGCCAGCCGCTGTGCATCAGGTTGACGCGCAGTTTCGGGTGCTTGTTGAGCGCGCCTTCGACCGTCTCGGGATGGCCGAAGGCGGCGCGCGCGGTGCGGCAGCATGGATCGAAGGTGGTGCCGGCGGGCATGGTGCCGAGGTGGATGGCGACCGGCACGTCGAACTCCTCGGCGAGCGCGAGATAGGGATCATATTTCGGGTCGCTGATCGACAGGCCGGCATATTGCGCGGTGACCTCCCCCAGCACCTTGAGTTTGCCGCTGGCGAAGGCCTGGCGCAGCGTGTCGAGCGGCGGCAGCGGCGTGTCGTCGGAGCCGCGGATGCCGGCGCCGGCGATGAAGCGGCCGGGATCGCGATCATGCCAGTCATAGGCGGCCTGCAACCGATCGCCATCGCCGCCGCTGACCACGCCCCTGACGATGTTGTAGCGTTTCATCTGATCGATGCAGGCGCTGAGATGCTCGGCGCCGGTGGTGATCGGACTCTTCACCTTGGTGATCGGGTTGACGACCGGGAACGGCAGTTTCGCCGCAAGCGGATAGGCGTGCATGTGGACGTCGATGATCGGCTGGCGCCGGGCGAGTGCTGCCGGCACCGCGCCGGGCACGGCGAGTGCCGCTGCGGTGGCGCCGGTGTATTTCAGGAAATCCCGGCGGTCGATCTGCATTTCTTCACTCTCCCATCAGGCGGGCGCCGGGTGCCCTGCGCCGATCACGCACATAAGATTTCTCGTTATCGGGTTATGGAAACGCCTGCGCAATGACCCGCGAGGTCATTGAAGGCGCGGCGCTATGCGACCCATCGAGATGTTATCTTCGAACCGCCATCATCGGCATTCCTGCTCGCGAATCTCCGCGGTCTGATCCAGCAACCAGTCCCTGAAAATCCTTATCCTCGGCGTGTTGCGGCGACTGTCCAGATAGACCAGCCAATATCCGTCGCCGTCGGATGCGGTGATGTCGAACGGCTGCACGAGCTGCCCCTTGGCAAGGAAGTCGCTGTACAGATTGCGCGTGAGGATCGCGGCCCCCTGATCGGTCATCGCCGCCATTGCGTCATAGATCTCGGTGTCGAGTCTGGCGCCGACGATGACCCTGTCGGGGTCGAAGCGAAGCCCCGCCGCCCTGAACCAGGACGGCCACCAGCCATAGTCGGCGCACAGCAACGCGACCTTGTAGAGATCCTCGGGCCGGTGGAGGCCGCCGACGCTCTCGGCGAGCCTTGGGCTGAGCATCGGCGTATAGTCCGCGCGGAACAGATAATGCGCCTTCAGGCCGGGCCAGTCGCCGGCGCCGGTGCGGATCCCGACGTCGACATTCTCGCGTGTGAAATCGACCAGGCGGGCGGACGCATCGACTTTCACCGCCAGGTCGCGATGCATCAACTGAAATGCTCCCAGACGCACGGAGAGCCAGTTCGACGCGAAGCTGTCGACGCTGGTGACGGCCAGCACGCCGCCCGCGCCGCCCTTTACGGCGGTCCATGCGTCCGCCAGGGCCGAGAAGGTTCGTGTCGCCTGCGGCGCGAGCATTTCGCCCGCTTCGGTCAGGTCGATCCGCCTTGTGCCCCGGACGAACAGGAGCGCGCCGGCACGCTCCTCCAGCAGCTTGATCTGATAGCTCGCGGCCGACTGGGTCATGCCGAGTTCTTCGGCCGCCTTGGTGAAGCTGCCCAGGCGCGCGGCGGCCTCGAAGACGCGAAGCGCGTTGAGAGGCGGCAGGTCCCAGCTCATGATGCATCAAATCTCCTTATGCATGGTAACGAAGGTTCGATTCGAAACCAAGCGGGCCGCGCGGCATCATTCTTTCACCGGAGCCGAATGCCGGACTGTGAGGGGATTGCCCGTGATCGACGAGACAGACGACTCCCTTGCGAAAAGCCGCCGAACGATCGAGTCCTATGAGGGCTATGCCGATCACTACGTATCGATCAGACGGAATCCGAACGAGCGGGAGCTCGCCGCGCTGCGTCAGGTCGCGTCGATTGCCGGCCTTGGTGGCCAGGTCCTCGAGATCGGCTCCGGGCCGGGATACGACGCGGATCTTCTCGAAACCCTGGGCGTCACGGTCCGGCGTACCGACGCCACGCGGCGTTTCCTGGAATTGCAGGCGGCACGCGGGAAGCAGGCCGACCGGCTGGACGTCATCACCGATCCGCTCGGCGGCCCTTACGACGCGATCGTCGCCCAATATGTCCTGTTCCACGTGCCGCGAGACCATATCGACAGCGTGCTCGCGAAGATTGCCGGGGCGCTGAGGCCGCGCGGCGCCTTTCTCGTGTCGATGCGCGAGGGCGATAGCGAAACGGACGGGGATTATCACGAGGTCTATTGGCGCCGAAGCGACTTCGCCGCGCACCTGAAGACGGCCGGCCTGACCGTGCTTTGGGACGAGCCCAGCGTCGGTTCCGACGATGTGACCTGGAACACCTTCCTGACGAGG
>Ga0307510_10002891_pt1 | contig 19758 bp, 21 predicted proteins | sample 12_EM_MG_FD_207224 | JGI IMG/M metagenome (GOLD analysis project Ga0307510, IMG submission 207224) | Populus trichocarpa ectomycorrhiza microbial communities from riparian zone in the Pacific Northwest, United States - 12_EM | ecosystem: Host-associated > Plants > Roots > Unclassified | place...
GGATCCCAACAACCTGCAGAACTACAACCGCTACGGGTATTGCTTCAACAACCCCATGACCTGCTCCGACCCCAGCGGCTATGGGTTCACGGACTTCCTCAAGTGGGCCGATCCGATCTTCTACAAGACATTGAAAGAGATGTCGCGCACGTCGTTCGGACGGGCTCTCTTCCATTACTACAACGCGGTCGGATCTGCATGGTGCTTCTGGGGCGCTGCGGCTTGCTACGGCGCAGGCGAGGCAGTGTTCGCCAGCATCTCGGGGGCGTCAGACAGTCAGGCGCTTAAGACAGGGTTGATCGCGGGCCTGACCGCCGAGGCCTACAACCAGGTCGGAACCGCGACGAACAGCGGAGGCAGTGCCGGCTATTCGCCAACGGGAGGCGAACAGTTCGCGAACATCGTTGGGCATGCTGCGGTAGGTTGCGTCTCGGCATCAGCTAGCGGTGGAAGTTGCCGAGGTGGGGCTGTTGGAGCGGGCCTGGGCGCGGGGTGGAGCAACTACGGTGCTCAGCAGTCCAATGCCGCGGTCAACCTGGTCGTGAATTCTGCGATCGGCGGCTTGGCGTCGCTCGCAGCAGGGGGGTCGTTCACCGATGGGGCCAAGCAAGCGGCTTATGGGTACATCTTTAACTGCCTTGCTCACGGCTGCAATCTAAAGAGCGAAGGCTACGAACCAACTTACTATCGGAATGAAGGGGTGGTCTGCAATTCGAATCTTTCGGGATGTGTTGACCCCCATTCAAGCTATGCAGGATCAACTGATTGGGACTTTTATGGTGCGAAGGAGAGTGCAAAGCTGTCACTTCGTGTGGCTCCGGTTGCCGTGGACTATGGATTGGACTCGAACTCGGTGACATTCGTCGGATGGTCCGCAGGCAGCCCGAGCCTAAAGATTACAGACGGAGTATCGTGGGGCTACTACTCCCCTTCTGAGGTTGGAGCTCAGTTCAAATGGTCTATCGGTGCTGGATTCTTCGTTGGGGGTGACATATCCATAACGATTGGCACAAACGGGTTCAAGATCGGCGCCAATGCTGGTGGACTAACCTATGGACGCGTTTATGGCAATGCGCCCCGATGGGAGATTGAGCCGGCGGTGCGCTCCAACATTGCAATCGGTCTTGGCAAGATGTAGTCGAAGGACAAGGGTGAATATGACGAGACCATTCGAAACTTTGACTCTGCTCTCGTTAGTCATTTGCGGGTTGGCTTTTGCGTACTCCGCGTCGAGGCTAGCAAGAGCAATTCGGATAAAGCATCCCGAACACATGGATCTGGCCGAGTCGCTGGAACGTCTGGGCTTTTCAAGTGCCGAGCACGAGGCCAAAGGCCGGGGAGCAATCGCATTTTTGCTTAGTCGGCGCTATAAGCACTTCGAGCTCGGACGAGAAGCGCTATGGGGGGATGTTTCGTTGGCCTTGATGGTGTGCGCGATTCTTTTGGGCTTGATACTTGCTGCGATGCTTTTCATACCTGTTTCATGACAAACAGTCCTTAATCGATTCGACAGGTTCGAGGAGAGCCGAAGTCGAGAAGTTCGAGAGAAGTGTGGATATCGTTTGAAGCCTTCGTGTCGGCTCCATAACTCTAGCGACGTTCCGTATCGACGGCGCCCCATCCTCGTTTGATCGTCTCCAAGGTGCCAACCTCTTGTTCGCGTCGACTGGCTAGACCGCTTCAAATTCATGTACTTTCCTACCAGAACGCAGTTTTCCCGCGGAGACGTGCCTTTGTCTGTCTTCGCGACTGCAGCAACCATCGGATTGGTGGCATGCGCACTCTTGCTTGTAGGCTCGCGGCAGCAGGCACTGGAACTGCGATCCATGAATGAACACGCTGCGAGGCTAAAGCAGGAACTCGAGGAGCGGGACAGGACAAGACCTGAAGCTCCAGAGGTAAGCATGTCTGATTTCACTCGTCGCCTGCCCCGGGACGCTGACGTGCGTACTTTCCTGGCGGAAGTCGGCAGTAGCAGCTCGCGCGCCGGTGCGACGTTCGGGGGCGCCCAAGTGCAGGAGCGCGAAGGCTCCCCGGAAAGGCTTGCTCGTGTTGATATCACGCTTTCGCTTAGGGGAACCTATCCTCAGCTCAAGGCGGTGCTTGTCGACTTGCTAGGGCGATTCCCTGCAGTGACGGTCACGCAATGGCGCATGAGGCGATTGGATGTCGGTGGCGCGAGCGAGTCCTCGATGGTGTTTGCGCTGTGGAGTTCTGGGACACTGGCTGCAAATGGGCAACGCCGAGTTGGCGAAGTGCAGCGTTGACATGCGGCGCGCATTGGCCTGGGCATTGGCAGCAACGACCGGACTCACTGCGGCGTCTCTGTGGTTCGACAAGTCTCCGCGGCTGATCGCGGCCATGGACTCAAGAATGACGGACACGCCTCAAGTTTTCGACGAGGCGCGAAGCGCACCGCCGTCCACAACGAAGACATCAGCGCCTCTCCCTAACGAACTTCCGCCACTGCTCGTCGAGGCAGCGAAGCGGGACTTCTTCGTGCCTTACGCGCCGCCGCCTCCCCCCGCTGCCGCGCCACCACCGCCTCCACCAGTGGTCAGCGTCGTGGCAGTGCAAGCTGCTGTGCCGCAGGCACCTGCAATCACCCTGCGCTTCCTGGGCTCCATGGTCACACCAGCCGGAGATCGGCTGGTCTACCTCGCCAGAGGTGATGCCGTGGTGCCTGTCCTTGTCGGGGATCGGCTTGATGAGGGCTACGTGGTGACCGCACTCGCATCGGATGCCGTCACCCTCACCTATCCACCTTTGGAGACACGCGTGGTCGTACCCATCTCGCAACCCGCTTCTCCATGAAGCGCCTCGGTCCGCGTCCGTTCCGACGTCTCACGCTGGTACTGTCAATAGGCGTGCTTCTTTGTGGCTGCGCCGAGCAACGCATTCGCGAATCTGCCCAAGGCCAAATGCGTGCCGGGCGGTACGAGGACGCCGTGCGTAGCCTGCAAGAGGGGCTCGACAAATATCCTGACAGCGCGATCCTCCGTGCCGGTGTGCTGGAAGCACGTACCGAGGCTGTGTCGCGCGTGGTGAACGACGCCACTCTGGCGCGTGCCCAGGGCCGTTTTGATGAAGCCGAAAAGATTCTTCAACGCGGTCTGGCCCTATACCCTGGCAACCCGCGCCTCGAATCGCTACTGAGCTCGCTGGACACTGAGCGCCGGCAGCGCGCTTCGCTGGCGGAGGCCGAAGCGCTGTTTGCGCAACGCAACCTGGCTGCCGCGACCAAAGTGGTGTCCGAATCACTGAAGTCGAATCCGCGCCAGCCCGAACTTCTCGCCCTGCAGCGACGCATCGAAGTGGAGCAGCGACAGACTCAGTTCAAGAGCAGCCAACGCTCGCTGGCAGAAACCCGGCCGATCTCGCTCGATTTCCGGGATGCCAACCTGCGCAGTGTGCTTGACCTGGTGTCACGCAACAGCGGCATCAACTTCATTCTCGACAAGGACATTCGGCCGGATACCCGCATCACCGTGTTCTTGCGTTCGGCCAAAGTCGAAGATGCCATCGATCTGATCACCAGCACGTATCAATTGTCGAAGAAGGTGATCGATGATCAGACCGTGCTGATCTATCCCAACACGCCTGAGAAGCAACGCGAGCATCAGGAGCAACTGGTCAAGGTCTTTTATCTGTCCAATGGTGATGCCAAAGGTGCGGCAGTATTCCTGAAATCCATGCTCAAGATCCGTGAGCCCTTCGTTGACGAGCGGAGCAACATGCTCTCGCTGCGTGAGTCCCAGGAAAACATTCAGCTTGCCGAGCGACTCATCACGCTGTTCGACACCAGCGAGCCGGAAGTCCTGCTCGAAGTGGAAGTGATCGAGATCAACACCACGCGGCTGACCGAACTCGGTGTCAACTTTCCGAACACGTTCTCGCTGACGCTCCTGCCGCCCGGGACGGATACGGGGCTAAATCTGGCCAACATCCGCGGCATCACGCGTGACCGCATTGGACTGACCATCGGCGGCGTCACGGTCAATCTCAACCGGACCACAGGTGACTACAACACGCTGGCCAGCCCGCGCATTCGCGTCAAGAGCAGAGAAAAGGCGCGCGTCCTGGTGGGAGACAAGATCCCCTTGATCACCTCCACCACCGGTACCGGCGGGTTCGTCTCCGACAGCGTCAACTACATCGATGTCGGCCTCAAGCTTGACGTGGAGCCTACCGTCTATTTGGACGACGACGTCTCGATCAAACTTGGCCTGGAGGTCAGTTCCCTTGGGAATGTCGTGAAGACAGCTTCGGGAACTCAGGCCTATCAGATCGGCACGCGAAATGCGAACACCACCCTCCGGCTCCGCGATGGGGAAACACAGCTGCTCGCGGGACTGATCAGCACGCAGGACCGCAATGACGCGAGAAAGCTGCCAGGTCTGGGCGATCTCCCCGTGGCCGGCCGTCTCTTCTCCAGCCAGCGCGACGACAACCAGCGCACAGAGCTGGTCCTTTCAATCACGCCGCACATCGTCAGAAACGTTCGCCGGCCTGAGGTGAGCGAAGGTGAACTGTGGGTGGGCACGGAAGCCGTGCCGCGGCTGCGGCAGGTTGGGGGGATTGCGGTGGCATCCGAGGATCTCCCCTCGCGACAGCCTGCATCGCCGGGCGGTGCTCAGGACACGGCGCAGACGTCCCCGTCCAAGGCGGTCGAACCTGCTGGGCCAACGGCTCAATGGGTGGGAGCGGGGGAGGTCAAGGTCGGCGAGACGCTCACCGCGACACTCAATCTCCAAACACCACAGGCGTTGAGAGGCGTGCCTGTTCGCGTCGCCTACAGCAAAGACAAGCTTGAGCTGCTTGGTATCGAAGAAGGCGACTTGTTCAGGCAGGGTGGAGCGCCTACCAGTTTCACGAAGGCCATTGAAGCATCGGTGGGTCAGGCTACCGCCGGGGTGCTACGCAACCAGCTGAGCGGAGCAACGGGGCAGGGCAGCTTCGTGGTTTTGAAGTTCAAGGCGCTCGCTGCCGGTCCGGCGGAGATCGCTGTCCGGTCGCTCGACCCGATCGGACTGGCGGGTCCCGTGCCGAAGCCCGCGACACTGCCAGTCTTGCAGGTTCAAGTTCGATGAGCAATCCCATGCCCTCCCCCCGGACTCGCCGGCGGTCGCGCGCATTCACGCTTGTCGAGCTGTTGGTGGTCATGGCGGTTCTCGGCATCCTGGCGATGGCCGCTTTTCCCCTCGCAGAAGTCGCAGTCCAGCGTGATCGGGAGCACGAGCTCAAGCGGGCCCTTTGGGAGATTCGCGATGCGATCGATGCCTACAAGAAGGCGATGGATGCAAGCGCTGGTGCCTCCGGCGTTGCCGGACCGACCTATCCACCCACCCTCGCGGCGCTCGTCAAGGGAGTTCCCAGCGCCAACGCGTCGGGGGTTACGTTGTACTTTCTGCGTCGCGTACCGCGGGATCCATTTGCCGACCCTGCAGTGCCTGCGGAAAAGACTTGGGGACTTCGAAGCTTCGAATCTTCGGCCGACGCTCCGAGAGCGGGAGCAGATGTTTACGATGTCTATTCGATGTCCGACAAGATCGGGCTCAATGGCGTGCCGTTGAAGGAATGGTAGCCGTGCAACTTCTTGCGGGTCGGATGAGGAGGGCGCCTAACGCGTGGCATCGAAGCGGCTTCACGCTGATCGAGTTGCTCGTCGTCATGGCGGCGCTGGGACTCTTGCTGGCCATCGCCGCTCCGAGGTATGCGCAGCATGTCGATCGTGCCCGCGAAATCGTCCTCAAGCAAAACCTGGTCACCTTGCGCGACGCCATCGACAAGTTCTATGCCGACAGGGCGCGCTATCCCGCAGACCTGGAGGAGTTGGTCAGGCAGCGATACCTGCGCCAGGTGCCACTGGACCCGCTGACGGACCGCAGCGACACATGGGTCCCCATTCCTCCTGGCCAACAGTCCGCGGTGTCCACCCTTCCCGCCGGAGGCCCCACCGTCACAGGTGCTGTCTTTGATGTGCGCAGCGGAGCGCCGGGAAATAGCGCTGACGGAACGCCATATGCGAATTGGTAAGCATCGAGGGTTCACCTACGTCTGGATGCTGGCTGCGATTGCCATTGCGTCGATTGGCCTTGCGCAGCTGGGATCCAGCTGGGCGGATCGTGTCAAACGCGAGCGCGAGCGCGAATTGCTGCAGATCGGCGCGTTGTATGTCCAAGCGCTCGAAGCTTATCGCGCCGCTTCCCCCGGCATACCCAAGCAGTTTCCGCAACGGCTTGCGGACCTGCTGGTTGATTCACGCATGGTCGGGACCTACAGGCATCTACGCAAGCTGTACGCCGATCCGATCGACCCAACTCGCCCCTGGGGTGTGATGCTCGACCCGGACGGTCGCGTGCAAGGCATCTACAGTCAGTCCCCGGGGCAACCGTTGCGCCAAGAGAGCCTCGATCTCGGCGATCTGAGGCTTGCCCCGGCAAAGCAGTATTCCGACTGGAAATTTGTCGCCAAGGTGAAATCATGACGTCGCGCTGCACTAGTGCCTCTGCCACTCGCCATCGTGGTTTCACACTGTTGGAATTGCTCGTCGTGATCTTGATCATCGGACTCCTGACAGGGATCGTCGCGCCGCGCTTTCTGGGGCAGGTCGGTCGTTCCGAAGTCACTGCGGCGCGAGCGCAGCTGGATGCCTTCGACAAGGCGCTGCAGGCCTACCGGATCGATACCGGGCGCTTCCCGACAACGGGCCAAGGATTGAAGGCGCTCGTGACGCAACCGGCCGACGAGCCGCGGTGGCACGGACCCTACATGCGCGACGAGATTCCCCCGGATCCATGGGGCAGCGCATACCAGTACCGCAATCCAGGCGCGACGGGCAAGGACTACGACCTGCTGAGCTACGGTCGTGACCGCGCGGCCGGTGGGACCGGCGACGACGCGGACATCATCCGCTGACAACGCAGAACATGCCTGTCTTCAACGTCCGCTATTTCGATCCGATCCGTGCCGCGGTGGCCGAAGAGCGCGCCGAGGCTGAATCCGAGTCAGTCCTGCGCACCCAATGGTCCAGCAGCGGGCGGGTTGTACTGGCGCTCAAGACCGAGCGGTCCGTCCGCTCTAACCCAGTTCGACCGGGCAACAAGTTCGACGTGGCCTGGTGGTGCAGAGAGCTGGGCACGCTGCTAAAAGCCGGCATGACGGTCGTCGAGGCCCTGGATACGCTGGACGCGCAGTCGCGCGGCACTGCTCGCGAGGCAGTCCACGCGCAGCTCCTTCGTTCGTTGCGCGAAGGGCAAGCACTGTCGAGGGCGATGCAGGGGGCAGGCGCATTTCCAGCGGTGCTGGTGGCCAGCGTGACGGCCAGCGAAAGGACCAGCACGCTGACCAACGCGCTTGAGGATTACCTGCACTACGACGAGATGCTGGAGCGTCTGAAGCGCCAGGTGCTGAGCGCAGCGATCTACCCAGCGGTCGTCGTGTCGCTCGGCGCCGTCATCTCGTTGTTCCTGCTGCTCTACGTGATACCGCGCTTTTCGCGCATGTATGTCGACTTTCATGGCGCAGTGAGCCTGCCGACTCAGATAGTGATGCTGATCAGCCGTCTGCTGCACGAGCAACTGCCGCTGGTCTTGGGACTTCTTGGCGCGACCGTGCTAGGTGCAGGCTGGGCGTGGCGCGAGGGCCACCTGTTGAGCCTGGCCGTGCGCTTGGTGGAGGCAGTGGCGCCATTGCGCAGGCAGTGGGATCATTTTCGGCGCGCCAAGCTTTACCAGTCGCTGGCGTTGATGTTTCGAGGGGGCTACACACTGGACGAGGCGCTTGGCGTTTGCGAGGGAATGGGGCTGGGAGCGGGCGCGCAAAGCAGCATTGCGAGGACACGCGTCGAGCTCGCGCGCGGACGTTCCGTGGCGGCTGCCTTCGGCGAGGCCGGCTTGACGGACACCGTCTCCGAGCGGCTACTCGCGGTGGGCGAGCGCAGCGGGGGTTTCGATGCTGTGCTCCAGACCATCGCGGATCGGCATGCAGGGGCGTTCACTACCTTCGTGGAGCGGGCGACGCGAATCGTCGAGCCACTGCTGCTGTTGCTCGTGGCCCTGGTGGTCGGGGGCATCGTCGTGATGATGTACATGCCCATCTTCGACATCGCCAACGGCGTGCGGTAGCCGCATTGGAACGCATATGACCGCATCCCCAGATCTCTCACTTCGCGACGCGATCCAGTCGGCGCGCCAGCAGCACCGTGCCGGCGCGGGCGCCGTTCTTGACGTGCTGTTGCGATCCGCTGGCCTGGACCCAGCCGTGCTCGCGAAGCGCCTCAGCGCGGAGGCGGGCGTCGCGGTCTTATATGGCGAGACCAAGACGCGTCCGGACTTCTCAGCTGTTGATCTGCCCACGGCCAGGACTTGGCGCTGTGCCGTGATTAGGCAGGATGGGAATGGCGCGATGCTGGCAGCCGAAGACCCCTGGAACGATCTTCTCGTGCAGCGCGTGAGCCGGCGGCTGGGTGTTCAGGTCACACCAGCGGCCATTTGCCGACAGGCGCTCGAGCAGTTGTTGGGGGAGGCACCTACCGTCGCGACGATCTCGATGAAATCGGATCCGCTGGCGCAGGCAGATGGCCCCATCGTGGCCTTCGTGGACGCAGCGATCCGGGCCGCCTTCCGCAGCGGCGCCAGCGACGTCCATTTTGAATGCGATCGTGCGGGTGTGACTGTCAAGCACCGGCAGGACGGCGTGATGGTGCGGTTCGCGCGGCTGGACGGCGGCCAACAGGCGCAGGAGGTGATTTCGCGCATCAAGGTCCTGGCGCAACTCGACATCACCGAGCGCCGGCTGCCGCAGGACGGGCGCTTCCGCTTCGAGCGCGAGGGCGACAGCATCGACCTACGTGTGTCCATCATGCCCAGCGTCGTCGGTGAGGACGCGGTGCTGCGTCTGCTCGACAAGGCTCAGTTGCGCAGCCGCGAGTCTGCGGTATCGCTGGACCTGTTGGGATTCGAGCAGAGCAACGCGCGCCTGATTCGTGAGCTTGCCGGCGAGCCCAGTGGGATGCTCTTGGTAACAGGACCGACTGGCAGTGGCAAGACAACGACCCTGTATGCCGTGCTGTCGGAGATCAACACAGGTACGGAGAAAATCATCACGATCGAAGACCCGGTGGAGTACGAGTTGCCGGGGGTACTGCAGATTCCGGTGAATGAGCGAAAAGGGTTGACCTTTGCACGAGGACTGCGCTCCATCCTTCGTCATGACCCGGACCGCATCCTTGTCGGCGAGATCCGCGACGCGGAAACGGCGGAGATCGCGGTGCAGTCTTCACTGACCGGGCACCTGGTCTTCACAACCGTTCACGCGAACAGCATGACCGACGTAATCGGTCGCTTTCGACACTTCGGGTTGGACATGTTCGGCTTCATGTCGTCGCTCAACGGTGTCGTCGTGCAGCGGCTGGTGCGGCAGCTCTGCGCGCAATGCACACGGCCACGTGAGGTGACTGCGCGCGAAAGCGAGTGGTTGCGGGCGATGGGTCAAGCCGAAATCAAGTCCGTCCCGCAGGTAGTCGGATGCGCGCACTGTGGTGGCACGGGATATCGAGGGCGCTTTGTCGTGGCGGAGGTTCATGTGGTCGACGACACGTTCAGGGACCGGGTGACGGAAGGAGCTCCGCTGTCGGCATTGCGCATGCATGGAATCGAAAAGGGTGTTGAGCCCTTGACGGTTCAGGCGGCGCGCCACGTGGTGCGCGGCCGCACGACATTGGAGGAGGTCAAGCGTGTTGTGGGCTGGCTCTGAGGCGTCCCAGATCTATCTGAGCCAAACTCGGGCAGGGGTCTGGTTGAAGAGTGGCACGGACCAAGTGCACTGGCTGCCTGCGACCTCTGCACAAGACGGCTGGAGGCAAGGGATCGAGCTGTTGCGACACGGCGGCAAGCCAAAACGCCAGCGACTGACGGTATGGCTGTCCGGGGCGCTGGCTCGCCCTGTCGTGTTGGAATCGGTTCAGGGATTGCGCAAGCGATCTGAAGCCTTTCAGGTGGCCATGGGGCTGGCGAGCGAGACAACAGGGCTGCCGGGTCCATGCGAGATTTGGCTCGATCACTGGGTGCTCGACAAACCGTGTATTGCCGTTGCCATCGCTCAGGAACTGCGCGAGGCCATCGAGTCCTCGGCTAGAGAAGAGAAGCTGCACCTGACCGCGATTCGCCCTTGGTGGGGCGCTGCGTTGAACGCCGCCGTGAAGATTCAAGGTGCTGCGCCGGGATTGCTTGCAGTCGAGGAAGCCGACGCGTTGACGGTGCTGTCGGGCGGGGCGGACGTTCTTTCAGGCGCGGCGACCTATTCGCCGCGCCCAGACCCTGCTCAGACGTCGGGGTTGTTGACGCGTGCGCTGATGGCTTCGAGCATGAAACCTGCCATATCCTGTCGGGCCACCCTGATCGACGCTCCGCTACCAACTGCGGATGCAGAGTCGACCGCACGAAGAGCTGATGTCTTTCCGGTGCGGCTGGAGGAAATCGCGTGAAGGCGCTCGCAGTCGATTTGCGCAGCCCCTATAGGGCACCGCTTTGGGCTTGGGCTCTGATAGGAATTCTGTTCGCGATCGCTGTGACAGTTGGGTCGTTTGCATACCGAAAATTCTTGGAGGTCGATCTGCGGAAGGCCGAATTGGCCGACCTGCACCGGCAATGGAATCAGCCGTTGCCCGCTCCTACCACAGTGATTCAAAAGATGCCGTATGACTCGAGCGCTCGCGAAATGTTGGCGCTGGCCACGTCTGACTGGCCGTCGATGCTCACGGCGATCGAATCCGTGGGAGTTGTTGGAGTTACCCCGACTGCCCTGGAAATTATTCCGGGGGAGCGATGGATTCGGGTAGAGGTGGAATTCGCCGATTATGCCAGGCTGCTTGAATACATCGATTCGCTAAACGCCGGCGACCCTCGCCCCCGGTGGGGCCTAGTGCAGGCACAAGCGAACTCGCAATCGGGGAAGCCGGCGGTGCTCGGTTCCGCCACGGGCGCAGGTGCTACATCGACGGCCACGCTTCGAGGAACTTGGTGAGGTAAATGACTCACACGAGCGCGAGCGCGAGCGCGAGCGAAAGTGTGCGTTCCACGCCAAAAGATCCACGAGGCCAATCGCAGTGGCTACACTGAATTACTTGAAAGGGAAAGCATCTTGGAATTTACCGAGAAGAAGCAGCGCATCGAATTGATCACGGGCAAGGTTCGAAATTTGCACCCGCTACTTCAAAATATATTTCCAAAGCTTCCCAATGTGGTGACCTTTAAGCAAACGCACGGGTAGTATGAACGTGCTGCCGACTTCATCATCGAAATCGGAAACGTGACGACGCGTCCAAAAAATAGACCGGAGAAATTAAATGGCCAGCAGATATGTCTTTTTCGCAACCGCCTGGTCTGCTGTGAACGGAGGCGTCAATTCCTTCAACTTTGATTTATGTACCGCTATCGCATCAGTCGGTCAAATAATTGACGTTTTTATAGAAGCAGGTCAACGCGAGGACCAAGCGGCTCCGCCCAACATAAATCTACATCGACTTCCTACAACGTTTGCCAATTTCGATCAACAGTCGATCAAGTTAATTTCGTCTGCTGTTACGGGCTTCGATGATACCATATGGATAGGGCACGACGCTGTTTCAGGTGGCGCCGCAGTCTTCACCAAAAATACCTTAGGGGGGCGGGCAGTAGTCTTCCACCATATGGACTATTCGAACTATTACTATCTAAAGCAGAAAGAAGTAACTCCGAAGATTCAGGCTCAAAAACATCTCATAAAGAACGCAGATGTGGTTTTTGGGATCGGTCCACGATTGTTTCAGAATGCAAGACATCTTAGAGCAAGTCACTTGGAGACTTATGAAATCATGCCGGGCGCTCCCGAAGTGGCAGCTCGGCTTCTTCCTCGTCAATTCGATCATCGAGTCGCCGTTTGTGGAAGGCTTGACGCATCTGAAAATCCAGTTAAAAACATTACAGCGGCCGTGCGTGCAGCTCATGGCTGCCTGTCGCAACTCGAAACTGGGCGAGGAAGCATTACTCTAATAGGTTCCCTGCCGTCAGATATAAATGTCGCGAAATTGGTGCGTGATAACTCTGTAGCAATAAATTCAGTTCCATTTATAGCGACGCGAGCAGAATATTTCAGCGAATTGCAGGACGCTGACCTAGTGCTGATGCCGTCCGTTAAAGAGGGCTTTGGATTAGTTGCATGGGAGGCCGCGTGCCTCGGCATTCCAGTATTAATCAGTCGTTCGAGTGGTATTTATGAATTCCTTAAAATAAAGGAGCTAGATGGTCTAGTGGGCGCCGTCGATATCTCGGGCGTGCCATCCTTTGACGAAGCAAAAATTGTTGAACAAGTCAAGCATAGTCTTGCCGAAAACGAAATGCAGGGAGCAAATGCACGCAAGCTGGCAGCCCGTCTTTCGGGCTATACGTGGAAGGCTACAGCCGAGCGCTTTATTTCTCTGATTGAGGGCGTGGCAGAGCGCGCCACAACCGAAACCTCCGGATCGCCCGCGATGTCCGCTAGGCAGTCCCCGCGGGGAGAAAAAGCTCGCACTTTATTTCTCGATAGGGATATCCAAAGTGCGGGTTTCGAAAGATTCGAGGACTTGCTATCTCTGACGGCCCGCCGCCGAAAGCTCCTGATAGAGAAATCCGAATCTATAGATTACTCGCGTAGTCAGCGAATTAAATTTGAGTATTGGGCCACTTATTCGCCGCAGACCGCATATTTTTTATATATCCATCATTCCAGCAATATTAAAGAAACGCTGAAGCGTTTTGGTCGATTACTAACTGCTCGTAAACTAGAGGTTCCTCGCAGCCTATTTGTATTGCGAAGGGATGCAAGCGCGCCACAATATATTCAAAAAATCGTTACCGATGAGGGTATTGGGTCTTTTGTACATGATTATACTCTTAAAGAGTATCTTTGGGAGTTTGGAATAGATGAGGAGTTCAAGACTCCTTTAGGTGCAGAACCACCGCTCAACTACGTTGACCAAGCTATTTCCGTAAATGGCGTTAGTGCCGGCGCAACGGCAAAAGAGCTAATTCTTGAAAAGCTACGAGGAAAGCCGGAATGCAATGCGCACCTTGTGCTAGCGGCCGGCGGGATGGGAAAGACTTGGCTATGCAGAAGCGTAGCATCTGAAATAGTTTCAGATATAACTAAAGAGAATTTGGTAGTTCTCATACAGGCGGAAAATCTCAGAAATTATGTTCAAGAGGTCGGCTCCGCCCATGTCCAAGTCTCATCCGTTTTTGACCTTTATCAGCTTCATGCGCAGTCCCAGAAGAGCGAGCGTTTCTATGATAAGGGCACTTTTGAGCTGGCAGTGATTGCTGGAAATATAGTTCTCATCATTGATGGCCTAGATGAGCTCGCTACTGTACTTCAAGAGAGATTTGACCTAAACCGGTTTTTAGGGTCAATCGTGGCGTTGAGTTCGAGTCTGTCGAGCAGTCATATATTGATTACTACACGCGATAGCCTGCTGATTGACAGTGATGCTTCGATCGAGTTCGGAATCGCTCGGTACGAATTGCTAGGATTTGATAGCGTCGATTGGATGCGTTATGCCCGACGTCGCTTCTCGAATCATCCTAACAATAGAGAGATCATCAGCCGCCTAAATTCGACGCTTTCGTCGACGCGTCTCAAAGACGAAGGCGGGCGTGTCGTTCCGTTTTTTGTAGATGTCCTGTGCACTATGTTCGAGGACGAAGCGAAAGTCGATTTAAAAGAAACATTTCAGTTCATTGAAGACGAAACCCCATATCCCTCTAATAATGAGATTACGGATCACGTCGTCCACTCCGTCTTCAGGCGTGAAATCAGGCGACAAACGATTGACCTCGACGCTGTTCAATTAATTTCACTTGTATCTGAGTTGGTGTCTGAGCAAGGTGATAGTTTCAGCATCGATTCACTCAGGCATTTGTTGGACCTTTACTATGAAACCCGCGCAGGTGCCCTACTGCAAAAAATTAGTCTAAATCCGTTTTTTCAGGTTTCTACGACACATATTCGCCTTAGATACGATTTTCTGCAATCCTATTTTCGCGCGCTCTTTCTAATTGAGTGCTTGGTGCGAAAACTGCATTCACCGGAGGCCTTGAATGCTTATGCGAAGATGAATGCTTCCGAAAGTCCAGAAGTATCCTATCTACGAAAATATTACGAGGGTCGTCTGGAAAATCTGGATGCGCAACTTCAGGATTTGGTTCCGAAGCTGCGCGAGTATGTTCGAAGTAGCTCGGAGCAAAAGCGGACCGAACTTGGCAGGCGCGCTGTTTCGGGGGTCTTGAAGATCTACCTTGATGCCAGAAATTTCAGCGGTGCTAAAATGAGTGACAAAATTGTCGAATTACTGCCTGGGCATTCGGGCGGGCGTTCGATAGATGGTCTTTGCATTTACGGCGACTTCCCACCGTTAGACTTTGGCGACAAAACGATCTTCAATTCTAAGTTTCTGGATTATAAGAATTTTTCAAAGTCGAAGTTCGCCGGAGCCAGATTCATATCATGCGTTTTTGAAAATTGTGCCGGCGAAAGCTTGGCAACCTCAACAATACATCAGGCCGAATTCGATCCGGGCTGTACGCTTGGCGATGTATCAACCTTAGTCTCGGCGGCAAAGTCGAACCACTCAATCGAAGAGCAAGCTATTGAGGCAGAATGCCTAGTCTTCTTACGCGGCTTTTTTAAATCTGGTGTGATTTATGATCCGAAGAGGAGTTGGCTGACCTTTTCAAGCAAAGTGAGAGGTCTAAGGGCAAAAAGCTTTGAAAAACTAATTCCAGAGTTTTTGATCATAAAATCCGAAAAGTCTGACGAGACTTATTACGCTCTGGCGCCAGACTTTGTCTCTAGTGCGAGAAAGTTTATCGATAACAATTATGTTGATGCTGCGATGAAGCGATTCATAGTTGCAGTCAAATAGCTGCGGGGTTCTGTTTCGAAGCCAAGTCCAAGTCCTTGGCATTAAATATCCCCATTGGCGGCAAGTTCGCCCCCTTTCGCGGCGTCCGCCTTGGCCGAATATTTTGGTGAAGCATTCTCCAGTACGTAGGCGAGTTCATCACAGTGATACTGCCAATAACTACATCGGAGCCCCCCGCGGACACATGCAAATCGCGCAGTTAACATAATCAGTAATGACGATTTTTTCCGTGTAGGCCCCAAATAGTAATGTCGCATTTGCCCCCAATAGAGATGTCGCATAGTCGTCCTCCGATAGCCTGCGGAGACGGCCATGGCGACCAGTGGAACTGCGACCATTACCATGAGCATGCGCGAGGTAGATCGACTGAAGGTTGTGCAGGCGGTGGTCGACCGGATGATCCGGGTTGGGCCAGCTGCCGAGCGGCTGGGGATCACCCCAAGGCAGTTGCAGCGCCTACTGCTGCGATACATGGAAGCCGGGCCGACAGGCTTGGTGTCTCGCAAGCGTGGCAAGCCCAGCAACCATCAACTGAGCGAAGGCCTTGCCGTGCGCGCCGTCGAGCTGATCCGCGAGCGCTACGTCGACTTCGGTCCGACGCTGGCTCGGGAGAAGCTGATGGAGTGCCATGGGATCTCAATCGGGTTGGAGACGGTGCGACGTTTGATGCTTCAGGCGGGTCTATGGAAGGCGCGCCGGGACCGAACGCCGAGCGTTCACCAGCCGCGCAATCGTCGAGCCTGCTACGGTGAACTGATCCAGATCGATGGCAGCGATCACGCCTGGTTCGAGGACCGGGCGCCGGCGTGCACGCTGCTGGTGTTCGTAGACGACGCGACAAGCCGGCTGATGCAGCTGCACTTCGTGCCAACGGAGTCGACGTTCGCGTACTTCGAGGCTGCGCGTGGGTATCTGGAGCGTTACGGCAAGCCGGTGGCCTTCTACAGCGACAAGGCCGCAATCTTCCGGTCGACCCTGGACTCGGCGAAGTTCGGGCGCACTGCGACGCAATTCGGACGCGCCCTGTTCGAGCTGAACATCGACACGTTCTGCGCCAACACGAGCCAGGCCAAGGGCCGCGTGGAGCGGGCCAACCTGACGCTGCAGGACCGGCTGGTCAAGGAGCTGAGGCTGCGCAGGATCTCCACGCGCGAAGCCGCCAACGACTTCACGGCGCACTTCATGGCCGACTACAACGTCCGTTTCGGCAAGGCGCCGAAGAGCCCGTTTGATGCGCATCGCCCGGTGCGCGCGGACGAGAGCCTGGAGGAGATCTTCACGTGGCGAGTGCAGCGCAAGGTCAGCCAGTCGTTGACGCTGCAGCATGAGCGGCAGATCTACCTTCTGGCGGACACGCCGGCGAACCGCAAGCTGATCCACCGCTATATCGACATCTGGGAGTACCCCGATGGACGACTGCAGATCCAGGCCGATGGGCGCGTGCTGGCCTACGAGCGCTACGACAGGCTGGCGACGGTGGACGCTGCGGCAATCGTCGAGAACAAGCGCCTTGGACACGCGCTGCAGGTGGCGCAGCTGCTGCAGTCACAGCGCGATGACCGAGGAACCGTGGCGACCTCGCGAACGCACCGCGGCGAGCCCGCGAATCTCAACAACCTCAAGCAGCGACCGGGCACGAAGGCCCAGCGCGCCTTGACCATCGACGATCTGAATGCGGCGATCGGCGCCGCGTCCACGCCTCAGGCGCCGTTCAAGCTGAAGAGTGCTGAAGCGATCTCCTCGAGATGAATCCCTGATGCTTCATCAACGGTCTGTGCGGGGCTGAACCATGAAATACATGGCTCAACCGGGGCCGCCTCCGGCGGCCTGGCAGGGGCCTAGAAGCGATGAGAAATCATTCCCAGAGATCAAGACAACCGCCCTGCTCTGCGATGCCGGATGCGACATTTGAACTTGGGTGGGAGGGCGACATCTGAACTTGGCGTTGACGTTCCGTGTAGGAGCAAAGTTAGATAGTCGCGTTTGAGCAAAGTTAGAACGTCGCAAAGTATGGCCCTCGGAGTCGTGTCGCGACAGCGTGGCCACCCCAGTCACAACCAGTTGGTGACGGGACTGGCCGAGCACGCTGTACAGCTGATCCGCGATCGCTACGCCGACTTTGGGCCGACCCTGGCCTGCGAGAAGCTGCGTGAGTGCCATGGCCTGGTGCATCACCGCGAAGAGATCGCTTCAGCACTCTTCAGCTTGAACGGCGCCTGAGGCGTGGACGCTGCGCCGAACGCTGCATTCAGATCGTCGATGGTCGATAGACGCAGACAATCAGCGCGCTGTGGCATTCCAGTGGCAGCTCGCTGTTTGCCGACAAGGCTCCTACGCCGCCTGACGCGCGGCCAGAATCTCGGCAGCCTGCGTCTTGCTCAGTCCGCGCAGCGCAGCAATCGCAGCCAGGTGCGCAGCACGCGGACGGGCCTTGCCATCCTCCCAGTTGTACACCGACTGCCCCGATGCGCCGATCAAGGTAGCGACGGCGTCCGCCGACAGTCCCAAACGTTGACGCTGCTTGGCCAGCCCCTTGGCGCTGAATCGAAGCGCTTTTCCTGTTTCGGGAGCCGCAATGGGCTCGGGCTTGGGATGGAATTTCTGAACACGCTTCAACTCTTGCTCAAGCGCTTGTGCGCGTCGCTTGAGCGAGGCGATCTCCGATCGGTAGGTGCTCACGGCCTTTTTGAGGCCCTCGACTTCAGCACGGACCTCCTTGCGGGCTACGCGGGAGATTTCGGATTTAAAGATGGAAGCAATATTGGCCATGGGCGCATTTTGCCGCGTTTTGACTCGAAACTTGATCTTCTCAGGTCCGGGTGATCCCTTCTTGACTCTGGTTAGGTCGAAAGGTCAACGAAATCGGCACAACCTCCCAGGTCCGCTTGAAGGAAGGGTTAGGCCTCACTGGAGTAGAACGCATCGAATTTCTTCCGCCCGTCGGGCAGGTCTCGCTGTTCCGGATGAGGTTCCGTTTGGCAGCTTTCGGTCTTCCACTCAACGCGTGGATCTTGGCTAACTCGAATCGCCTCTGCGAAGAAGGCCTCAGCATCAATGCCGACTGTTCCATCTGCATTTGACTTGGTTATGTCCGACGTGACTGGCACGGCAACATATGCGTCCTCGTAAGTTACGCGCCGAACACGCAGCGCTATTGAGTAGGTTTTCTGCTCTTCGTTCATGTGACGTCGTTTCGCGGCAGGATGTCGTTCTTGCAGCGAGGATAGGCGATCGCCACCTTCTCTCAGTTGTAGCGTAGAAAGGAGTGAGCGTCAGTGGTTGAACTTCGATCGTCCATCTTGGTGAGGCCTAACGTTTGAGCTGAGCGGCCGCCGCCGGCGTGGCCCGGCGGAGCGGAACATGAACCTGAGGGCTTCGACGGGCCATGCCGGTGGAGGTCCGCTCGAGCGAAGGGTTAGGCCTCACCGCGTGGCGGGCGAGGTGGCCCTTGTGACGCCGTTGACTCCACAGACTTGCACGAAGCCACCGGGCGTGAACCGCCGGTAGTGCACCGCCAGCGAGTCTTGCTCGTGCCCACCTACGCTCATGCGCGGCAAGAGCAAGGTGAACTGGCCGGGCAACTTTGCGTTCTCAGCCAAGCGCAGCGCAAACTTGACCTCCGAGAAAGACTTGTTTGTGAGCCGCTCGCTCGAAGTGAACGCCAAACGCGTGTCGTCGTTCACGGGTTCGAGCTTGAAGGTGAGCAATTCGGGATGCAGTTCGATGGATTGATCACCTCCTGGTGCCACTGCGAGAAAGCGTAAACCGGCAAAGCGCAGTTCCGTGCGTGGCGGCAACGTGATGCCGAGGAAGAGAGCGCCAGCGTCTCGAGCAAGTGGGTTGAAGTATGAGACCGAGACTCCTGAGGTGAGCGCTTGGCCCGCGCCATCAGAGGGCTGGCAGCGTTCGAACCACGACGCGTCAGGGTTCATGGCAAATGCTTGGCTGAGGTAGCCGAGTAGACCGATTGCTACAGATGTGCGGAGGCGCAAGGCGAGGTTTCCGTGAGGCCTAACGTTTGACTTAAGCGGACCGTGTAGGACGGCGAAGCCGGCCGGAACGGGTCCGCTTGAAGGAAGGGTTAGGCCTCGTTCGCGGCGACCCAGTTGAGAACGCATTCGGTAAAGAGCGTGACTGAAAGACCAAGCTTCCAAGGTACTGGCTTTCCACGGCGCTGTTCAGCGCCATACAACGTAGTGATCTCGGAATCTGAGTAAGTATCAAGCGATTTCTCGATGTTGTCCGCGTGAATGATCTTGTCGCAAACATCCTTGAATGTGAAGCTGATTGGGCCTTCTTCCGCTGTCCCATCGAGCTTGTAGAGTAGACCGCAGTCATTGGCGTAGCGAGCGGTTTCGGTGGGATTGGCACCTTGGTAGAACTTCATGCGCAGAGATATCGCCAGCGCCAAGAGCTTTTCGGTGAACAACTCTTCGTACGTGACTCGGTTCTTGCCCGCTTTGTCATTGAGAATTGAGTCAGTCAGTAGAGGGTAGGCGGCCGAGTCGAGGGCGTGGCATTCGATCGCTAACCGCCGCACCGCTTCCCAGGAAACTCTATGAGTGCCAAGTACGTCCATTGCGAGGCCTAACGTTCTAGGGAAGGTCTGAACAAGTGCATGTTTCTTGCATGATCGAGGCAGGTCATTGAGGGAGCGCGCAACGATGAGCCAGATCAGTTTCTCGGATGCGGAGTACGCCGGCAAGCGGAAGAAGACGCGGCGCGAGGTGTTTCTCCAGGAGATGGAGTTGGTCGTGCCGTGGAAGGCGCTGTTGGGCCTGATCGAGCCGCACTATCCGGTGGCTGGCAGAGGGCGC
>Ga0307510_10002892_pt1 | contig 19755 bp, 7 predicted proteins | sample 12_EM_MG_FD_207224 | JGI IMG/M metagenome (GOLD analysis project Ga0307510, IMG submission 207224) | Populus trichocarpa ectomycorrhiza microbial communities from riparian zone in the Pacific Northwest, United States - 12_EM | ecosystem: Host-associated > Plants > Roots > Unclassified | place...
TATTGGATCGAATCAGCTTTATAGGTTAACCCATCAAACCCGATTACAATAACCTTAAAGAAAATAAATTAAAATAAATTATGAACATCAATTCAAAAAACAACTAAATATTGAATAATAATTTTTTTAAAAAAAATTAACTACAAACAAAATGTTGAAAGGTAAAATTAAAAAAAAAATCTCCTTCACTTTTCATATTAAAAAAAAAAAGTTAAAGTGAAATATAGCCCCATATTATACATAGGTTATGCACTGAAATACTATTTTAAATAATTTCGATATATTTTTTTCAATCAGTGTTTGTTTAAATAGTTAGAGAGTTAATGTTAGTAGTCATCATGGTAGATTTAATGGAAGTGTGTGTTCGGGACAGTGGTGTAATTATCGTTTTATAAAATCTTGATTTTATTTTATTTTAAATTATATTTTTTTAATTTCTAATTTATTTTAATATGCTGATATTAAAAATAAAAATATTATTTTAATACATTTCAAAACAAAAATTATTGTAAAAAATAACATCAAAAAATACTCCAAACAATACCAAATTCACCTGCCTATTTCCAAACAAGCAACATGGTAATAATCAGTGCTCCAAGACTTTTTCAGACATGATATGTCGATCTTGGACATAACCTTCAGGGTCATTGATCCTTTAATTAGACGAATCTTGTTCAGTAAAGAGGGGAAATATATATTCAATGATGACCTTAATTGATCGTGTCTATTTTCAGTTCTCACGTATGATCATCTACAGAGAGATTTCTTCTACGGTATATTCTAGAGAGGATCCTTGTCTCCGCACACGTTTTCATTGCTTTATTCAGCATTAAAGTGATTATAACACGCTAATGCTGGCACACCAATTCAAAAGGTAAGCACGAGCATGCAAAAATTTCATGCCTGCTTGACTAGTTAGGAGCAGAAAGGATAAGAAATGGCACAGTGAAGGGTAGTTCATCAGGTGAGTCACGCACAACAAAGCTGGACGGCTGATGAAGTGATGGGCTGGCCTCGCTAGTCCACAGTAATCCTAAACAGACGTTGATAAATATATAAAATACTGGGAAGAAAAATGATGAATTCGTGAAAAAATTTCAGATATAAATTGATTTTTTTATGTTTGTGTTATCGGTTAATGAAGTGATGGGTTGACCTCTGGTTGATAGAATTGAATGGGGGACTGGACATTTGCTGGGAAAAGCAAGTTCTTTGAAGGATGATAGACTCTTTAATACTTAAATAAGTAAATGTAAATGATATAATAATATATAGAAAGAGAAAAATTAACTTTATTGGATATTTGCATTTCAATCATTAACTTTATTTTTCTCAAGCCTCAGTTCTTGTGAGTTAAGAGAGGAGTGAGAAAATTGTTGGAAAAAAAAGAAGAGATAAAGCTTTGGATTGGTCGCATTCTGGCAAAAATAATGAAAGAAAAGATTTTAACGTAAATGGGTTTGTAATGGAGAGGAGAGTTTGATGTAAGTGGTCTGGACGTTAGACATTGCTGAAAAAAGTAGCTTGTAATCTGGAAAATATTTTTTTTGATCGATTTGATTTTGGTTGTTTATATTGATGAAGGTGTTTTTTTAGGTGAAAATTAGGCTTTAGGATTTTAAAACTCGAATCTTAATTTTTAAGAACCAGAATTTATTGCACTGAATAATGCATCATCTGTTTCATTAAAAAAAAAAACTTGAACAAATGACATGTAGTACACTCATTTAAAAAAAAACCACTTGGTTTTTTTCTTCGAAGTTATACGCTCGGGCAAGTCCTTCCGGGCCTAAGTTTTTTTAAAATGACCCTTTATTTTTTTTAAATTTTTTATTTAGAATAAATCTTTTAAAATAAAATTATTAAAATGATATTTAAAGTATTATCTAATCATGTCACCATTGGATGTGATATTATTAATTACTTTATGAATGATTATACGTAAATCTAATATATAGAATTGTTTTTATAAATTTGCTCATGAATATTAGATAAGAACACAATATTTATTATGATATTTTTCATTGTTAATTTTTTATATATAATTTTATCAGATTATTATTTTTTCATTCACAACCTTGAAAATTATAAAGAGATGCATTTTTTTTCCTTAGTTTATATTACCATATTTCTCATGAATATTTATTTTGATTACTTTTAGTTTTTATTAGAAAAATCATATTGCTAATAGAAAAGAAATGCTTGGTTAAAACACAAAAAAAAAAAAAAAGAATAACAAAGGGATTTTTTTACTAAAAAATGTTTTTTTTTCTCCGGATCTTAAATCATTACTTTTTCTAGGAATATTTATTTTAATCGTCATAAAAACGTATAAAAAAACATTAAAAAAGTGTCCAGGTGTGTGTATACATGGATTAAAGTTTGGACAGAGCATCAGGCGATGGTGGGAGGGCAATAATTAGGTTCCCTTGTTCCATCCTCACTCGTGGCTATGAAGGGGCAAAGTAGGTCTAGGAATATGATTCACCTGGTCAGGAATCTCCAAAACATATGGGTCCTTTGAACATGGTGATGATATCTTGCTTTGTTCTTTCTTATAAAGTTTTGTCCGAAAATGTTCACAAACGAATATTGCAAAGCAGGGTGGGGAAGATATAGTGATTGCCATGTCTGATGGCATCTATGCATCATGTGACCACATATTAAGCTGTCCCGGCACTGTGCACTGCAGCTGAAGGACGGCAGCTCCCAATATACAGTGGAAATAATAATAATAATGTCCCGGCACTGTGTACTGCAGCTGAAGGACGGCAACTCCCAATATACAGTGGAAATAATAATAATACCGATATGAGAGTGTTTGGAAATACAGTAACAATTACGATTAAAACACTGCTACAATATATGGCCATGGCATAAACTTGACTAGCTTGTATTTTATATCTTGGGGTGGATCAATGCTTGTTTCGTTTGGAACATCAACATTCGTTATAATATATACACCAGACTTCTGGAAGAAATATCACTTGTTAATTCTATTTTTAGCAGAAAACCAAATTACCCTTTTCAAATTTACCTTGAATCCACCACTGTTATGCATTCATCCTCTTCAATATATCTTGTACCTTAATACTTGAAACCCTTAAAAATTAACATTTGGCAATAATGCAGCAACGGAATATACATTGTGAAAACAAGGGTTTTCACCACGCCATCCATTAGGTAACAAAATCTGTCGAAACTCAAAATCACTGAATTCATACAAGAGAACATAATCTGTGAAGATGAAAAGTTGGAAAGTACTGTACCAAGATCATCCACTAAATGTAAATTTCCAAGAATCAGAGATCTTGCACAACAGAGGCTTAAATTCTTAAAATTCAAGCAGAGGATACCTTCAACATGCCCTTTAAACATTTTAGTCACTGTCCTCAAAATGTACATTTAAGCTTTCTTGATGAAGCGATTGTACCCAAGAAGCAATCTAGTCACTGCAATATGAACATTGAGGAGAAACTTTTAACCATGCTACACCAAACTCTGGAGGCGTAGGCGTAGCAAAACAATCAGGTACCATCATATGGCACTTGAGTTCAAGATAGCCCTCCACTAACCTTACATGGCAAGACCACATAATAAATAAATAGATAATAAATAATTATAAGTAGAAGCATGTATAAAATTAATTGCAACTTAAGTAACTTGATAGCATACCATGGACAGACTAATTCGCTTCAACATAAAGCGCTAAAGCAGAAGATGGATTGTGATCTGGTACAATTACAACATAAAATTAGCAGTGGAGAAATTATGGTTCAATTAGATATATCAAAGTAAAATTCAAAGATTATGCTCACACCTTCTGATTCCACTCGCAACCAATCCCGTGTGCATATTAGAGCTTGTCGAGTGTCTGGATTAAGGGAACTGCGATAACTATCAAGAACCCTGCCCCCAACACCAAAAGCCAACTCTGGTGAAACAGTTGACATGGGAGTCCCCAGAATATCTCGTGCCATCATAGACAAGATAGGGTACCTTGGTGTGTGGACTTTCCACCAGTTTAATATGTTGAAATCACAATTGCGAGGAAAGACGGGTTCTTCCAAGTATTTGTCCAAATCAGATATTGAACTCTGACCTTGAGAAGATTCATGGAGGAACTTGTCAAAGCCCTTTAACCTGTCCCTACTGTCAGTACTGGTACTAGGTAAACTGCTGCCAGGTAAAGCTGACCCTTGATCAACCAAAGTTGAGCAAATAGAGTATGCATTGAAAAGCTCCTTGATGCCATCAGAAACTTCCTTGATCCGATCCAGGGCAGTACTACCATAAATCTGGGAGTAGTAATACTCCACCAATTTCATCTTGAATCGAGGATCTAAGATGGCTGCTACTGCCAAAGCCAAACTGCACTTGCTCCAATATTTATCAAACTTGGCTTTCATCTTTGATGCGATGGAACTAAGAAAATCATCTGGGTTCTTACACCATTCAATTAACTGGATGTGAACATCACAAATTTCAGGAAAATATCTGTTTGCTGTTGGACATTTATCCCCAGAAAAGATATTGGTGATTTCAACAAAAAGTTTCAAATAACCAGTGATGGACTTGGCCCATTCCCACTCTATATCACTTAAAGCTGATGTGTAGGCTGGATCGTGCTCTTGCAAAAAACAAAATGCACTCTTGTATCCTATGACTGTTTCGAGCATGGAGTATGTTGAGTTCCACCGAGTTGACGAATCAAGAACCAAATTCCTCTGACTGCTGATTCCAATTTGCTGGGCAATGTCATTGAACTTCCCTTGTATTACCTGTGAACTTTTAACATAGCTAACACTTCCTCGAACCTTTTCAGTCACCTCTTGAAGTGTTTCCATGGCATCTTTAACAATCAAATTCAGAACATGCACAGCAGAGCGAACATCAAACAATTGACCATTACTCAGTAGAGGCCTGTTTTGAGAGATCCGATCCTTAATTCGGAGCACAATATCATCATCAGCAGAACAATCATCAAAGGTCATGGCAAATAACTTGTATTCAACATCCCATTCCATGAGACAATTTATAATCACTTCTGAAAGCACATCTTCAGTATGAGAAGAATCCAGTGTCACAAAATTTAGAATTTTCTGTTGTAATTTCCAATCCTCATCGATATAGTGTGCTATCAAACACATGTATTCAGCATTTTCTGGAGAAGACCACATTTCAATAGCAAGGTTAATTCTTCCATGCAATCTATTTATCATCTCATACACTTTCTGCTTCTCTTTCAAATAAAACTCCATACAAGAGACTTCAATGGAGCTATTTGGTACAAACTCAAACAAAGGCTGGAGATTCTTCACAAATCTTTTGAATCCAACATGCTCAACCATGGTCAATGGATAACCATGCAATATAATCATACGGGCAAGGTCTAGCTGACTCCGTTCTTGATCAAACCTACAACTTCCAAGGCTAATAACTTCATCTTTTCTCTGCTCAAGATCAGACTTCATAACCGTGGGCTTAATATATTCATCTTTTCTTTGTGCTTCATCATAACTGACATTGACATTTGCAAGGCTAAGGGAAGTGTCCTTTTTCTTTTTCTTTGCCACAAGCAGTTGTGACACATCATAATTAGATCTTTTAAGACATCGCAATAAGTGATTCCTTAGATGCGTAGTCCCACTATTACTTGACCCACTGAGTTTCTTGTCACAATGCACACAAACTGCATAACATACATCAGCCTTCCTAATCCTTTGAAAGTGATTCCATACCACAGATGTCAACCTCTTTGGTTTCTTAATCGCTAACTCATTTGATACCTCCATTGAATAGGTTTAAACTAGCCAAAGTCTGCATTTCACAAGAATCAACAGAAATTGTGACTCATATTACCACCATCTTATATGCGACAACCAGATGTAGAAATAATGTTCAGGTCATCAAGTGTACACATCAAAAACATATTTTACAACCGATATAGCATAATTTATAAACCCCTGAACATCCAAAGGCGGACAAAATGCAGTTGCAAAAATTCAAGGAACTCGATCAAAATAGCCAAAGAAAATATCAAATGGTGAAAAGGGCAAAGAACTGCTAATTAATTGTGGTCAAACAATCTAAGTTGAGGCATGCAAAACCAAAATATACAGGGCCAATGAAGAAGATGGCGTATTACAAATGTGAATCTACCTAATCAGCAAAAACAGACACCAGTATAGATTAATCTAGATCCACCAAATTTCAATTATACTACTCACATAACACAAGCAACCATCCTCATTGACAAAAGGCTGTTATATACAAAATGTAAGGTCATAAAACAAAAATCTGAGATGATTATTCTCCCTCAAACGCACTTTTAATGTTCCCTGCAGAATACCCAGAAATAGCTAACAAGATACAACCCCGTACATCTTACTATCCAGTAAGATCGCACCATATCCGTGCATTTACAAATGAACCAATCATCTTAAAATCCACAATTCTCGAAAAACCAAAGTCCGCCATTTAAGCTTCAACCTTCCTCATAGACCATAACTCAACAGATACACAAAATACAAACCAATCCATCATCTCAAAATCCATAATTCTCGCACAAATTAAACAAAAGTACCAATAATTCCAGCGCTTCAATCAGCTCTATAACTATCAAGAGCACACACATCAACAAACACTATAAAACACAGATGGGCCAACCTCAAAATCCATGTTTCCCATCAACAAAAAACAGAAAAAACAAACTTTTTAATTCAGTTTCCTCTTTAACATCAATGCAAAATCTAATCTTTCAGCCATTATAACCATCAACTAAACAGTAACAGAGAATGGGCCATCTCAAAATACAGAAAATAAATACAAAATCGCATTACAAAAAGAAAGTGAAAGGCTTGCATATACAAGAACGAACCCAAAAACAGAGAGGATAAGAGCATTAAAAAAAGGTGAAAATGGATGAGCGAAAGAGGGTCTTACATGGATTCTTGGATAAGCTTTGCCTTTTTGAAACCCACAGAGCCCGAACAGAGGATCCGGGAAGGTTTAAAGTTTGGAAAAGATAGAGAGAAACGAGAAGATCCGACGCGGGGTTGTTGAAATTTGAGAGAAAACGGGTAAGGATCCGATGAGATATAGGGTCAAGATGGGTATGGGTTAATACCAAGATTATAATTTATTTATTTTTAGAAAAAAAAACGGAGCTGGTGAAGATGGTGGTTGTGTAAATTATGTTTGGACCAAACTGAAAATGATAGTTCGGACCATATTGAAATTGAATTTGGAGCTAAACCCATTCTAATGCTTGGGTCCCGTTTACTTGGGGGCGGGGGCTAGGTTTTGGATTTTGCGGTGTGTGTGGGTTTTGCGCTTGGATCTAATCAAGTTTCTATTTGGTTAAAGTTCTCAAGTCTAAGGGTCTTCATTTCTTTTTCCATGTTTTTTTTTTTCCTTTTCAAGATTTCCGATGATGTTATATATATATAAAACAATTCCAAAAAAACATTATATTTTGTTTGTTAAATCATATTTATTTTTTCATTTTAAAAGTGTTTTTAAAAAAATAATTTTTTTTAATTTTTTTCTTTGTTTCAAATTCATATTTTTTGGTGTTTTCAGATCATTTTGATGTGTTGATGTCAAAAATAATTTTAAAAAAATATAAAAAATTATTTTAATATATTTTCGAGCAAAAAACATTTTAAAAATCAATTATTATCATATTCTCATACACCCTCTTAATCTTGTTAAAAAATTAGTATGTTTTAATATTATTAAATGGTGTTAAAAACACATTTTTAACTTGAATTGAAAAATATAATGGAAAAATAGATTATAAAATCATTAGTAATTTTTGTTTTAACAAATTTCATGGCTCAATTACATGAAAAAAATATCTCTAACAACTTGATATCAACAAATTTCAACAAAAGTATACAAAGAATCAAAATACCAAACATTTTCATGATTCTCTTTTTCCCAACACTCTTGTATCAAGCCCCAAGTTCAGAAAAGAATATAGAACTTAGTTGCACTTCAACATTCCTTAAAACATTCGATGCCTTGACATTAAGACAATAAACCAATAAATAAAAACTGAAAGAAAATAACAATAAAATAAATATTTTATCTTTTGCCTTTCATCTCCCACAAGGAAAAGAAGAAACTCCATATTTGATTATTGATTTCTAGTGCTAATAATTACTAACATATATCAATGATCATGGTCAACACATAAGGTACAACATGGTATTAGCTTTGAATTTCACGATGATAGTACCTCAATTGTGTAGTAACAATCTAAGTTTATCATCTTCACAAGTATTAGATTTGGACAAGAACACAATGAAATGATGACGGATTCAAATAATGCTTATTATACATAATTAAGCAAAGAGAATGAGCACAATCAGACATAAACATAATAACAATAATTACTAGGGATCATTTCTAGATAAGGAAAGATAAACCCACCCAGTTGATTTCATAAAAAAACACAATTTAGACCATAGCCACCATGAAAAGGATTGTCAATTACAAAAAAAAAAAAACAAAGTATACAGAATTCAATAAAATACCTCTGCAATAGAGCTATCCACTCGGTTCTCTCTCTTTTCCCACATTATTTGACATTGATTCATCTCCAAGTGACCAAAATCCCATCCTCCAAGCCACTTTTGAAAAAAATCTTCTTAGCCCCATATTAGTTTATTTTAAACATTAATGCATAAGTCTTGCTATAATGAACAAATGATGTCATGAAAGGCAAATGTAAAAACGAGATTATAGATATGTGAAATTTGAGAAACGGGTTTGAAGGTAGCACATGGAAAAAAGAGTGATTTTGGATTTTTTTTCTCAATCAATGGTGGAGGAAAAGAGAGGCTACATGATAGTGGTTACTACTGCTGATATGGAGGTTGAGTTTGGTGGTGCCGGTCAGTGATAAAGGTTATCGACAACGGCTGAAAAAATAGAGAGGTTATTGTTTTGATTTTGTTTGAGGCTGGAAAAGTACGGCAGAGATGAGGAGAAGGGATGAAGGGGCTGGTAGTTCGGCGTGGTAGGTATGAAAGGTGAGGAAGAGATATATGGGCTGCTAGAAGGTCAGCGCTGATGAGTTTTTTAAATGACAGTCAGTGAAAAATAAGGGGCGACCGCTACCATGATTTTGGGCTGTTTATAGATTTATCTCGGTGAAAAGAAGGCTATGAGTTTATGGTTGTTTATGGGAGTGTTTCAAACTGCTATGTTTAGTGGTCTAGAAGGAGATCATCTCTGGGTTTTGGTGAAGAGATGGGTTATGGTTTGTTGCGGAACAATGAAGAGAAAAAAAGGCTACCAGTCTGCTACAATATTTATATTTCAAATGAAAACATAAACTTCATACTAAAATCATGATTTTACCCATTTTAGTACCAAGTTTATGTTTTTAGTATGATTTTATCGGATTTTAAGTTTTTAAAGTGTTTTTGTAAGCTAAGTATATTTTTAACTTGTAAAATTATATGATTTTACGAGTCAACTTATGATTTTACCAACTATATTCTTGTTAGTGCTATCAAGAATAAATGTAAACTCCATGTTTAATAGTGTAAATTTTCACAAGAAATACCAAGTAAACATAATAAAATATCTAATATTGATGGCTTAACATAAAATAACAAGTTTAGTATGTAAATCTCAAGATTAGTAGTGTAAATTTTGACAAAAAATAGCAGAAAACATGAAGAAAATAACTATGGTCGAGGGTCTAACAAAAAATAACAATTGTAGCAACTTGATAACAAGGGTAAAATGGTAATTTAACAAAAAATTACACTTTTTAAAACCATCAGCTAGAGAGAGAAGGAAGAGAGGAAGTTAGCATTTTTTTTCTTGTTACATGTTTTTGCAAAGAGGAATTGCAAGGGGAGAGTTAAGGGGTCATTATGGACAAAAAATTAAATAAAAAAAGCTTCTAAATTAGTGAGAAGTAAGAGAATGTAAGTAGTTAGAGAGGGAAAAAAAATTAGGGTTGTTAATAAAAAAGTAGTAGCATTGAAGGAAGAAAGGTAAAGTTCATCATTCAAAACACATTTGTTTTAGTTGATTACAAGTGGTAAAAGGTGTAATTTTAATTGATTTTATTCTTTGTAATTAAAGATAGAAAGAAAATTCCTACTTTAGATTTTTTGGGGTTAGTTGAGTTTTGATTATGGAAATGTAAATTGATTGTATTCTTATGGATTTTATGTTAGAAATAGAATTAACTAGGTGAAAAAAATTGAAATGGTAAAGTGGATTGTGCGTTAGGTTATTGGTGGATTATGAAATTATTAGTTTTGATGAAATTCTATAGATTTGTGTTTTGAAATGGTGTTATTAATAAACAAAAGGATGAATTTGAGGCTAACCATAGATTGTTTTAAACTTTGGACATAAATGGTGTTAATGATGTGTTTGAGTTAGTATTGTATGTCATGATGATGATTTATATATTTTAGATTTAAATATATTGTTTTTAAATTTATTTATGAAGTGTAACTCATTGTTGATGAGTTTAAGGAGGTTGGGAATGTGGGATTCTTATGAGAAAAAAAAGTGGATTAAAATACATATAAAGTGTTTGATTAAATACTTAAATGAATGAATGAATTAGTAATTAAATGACATGATGAATGTTTGAATGAAATGAAAAAATTATAAGCTAAAAATAGCATATTAGGTTTTACAATAAAATGAATGAATAGGATGCTAGAAAAGGCAAGAAAGGTTGATTGAGATGGGTAAGTTAAAAGATAAGTATTTGAATTAAATGTTTTTTTAAAAATAAAATAGTAACTAAATGACACGATGAATGCTTGAATGAGATGTGTTGTGGCGTGAAAGGCATCGAATGAAGAGTTTTCCTCCTGGATTGAGGGGGTTTTGGATGTGATGAGATAAATCATAAAATTATAATTTGAAAGGTTCAGAAGTCGTCATCTAGTATTATGGTCACTAGAAAACCTAATAGTATGTGAAAGTTTGGGTAAGGGGACTAGTTGTGCATAGAGAAGACACATCACCTATAATGTACCATACAAATGGTAAGTTGCATTATTGATTGTTTTTTTTTCTAAGTTCTGTTTCTATTCATTGGTCCATCTAAGGTTCAAGAAAATTTCTCATTGGTAAGGAGATCTCTATCTTATTAGGCTAAAACCTAACCATTCTAAAGTTCAAATTTTAATGGTGTATTTATTTTTATTTTGTATCTTTAATGGTGTCTACTCTTATTTAGAGGAGGATTTGCTACATTTGAAGTTCAATGTCTACTCTTATTTTCAACCCATATTTGTCTTTTCTCTTTACTGTTACGTTTTAATGTTGCTACTAGTATGAGAGAATTTTACAAGGTTTAAAAATATTACATCCTCTCTTGGATTCTCCACTGACAATGACACAAATAGATTTCTGTAGAGGGAGCTCTGCTACATTGAAGTTCGATGTCTGCTCCTTTTTTTTCCTTTACAGTTGGTTGCTTCTGTCATTGCTTGTAAGGATTGTTTTGTGATGATTTGAGGGTTGTTTTGGGGTGACTTGGAAATGGACTTTTCTGGAATGGAAAATGGTTGTTTGGATGGTATTTTAGTAGTTGAAGCTTCGTATGGTTTGGGGTACACTTTATGGTGTTTTGGTTGGACTTTTTATGGATGTTGCAGTCTTGGCTAGGAGGCAATATTCATGGCAGTGTTTCTCTCTCTCTAGGTTGCTTGGGTTAGGGTTTAATGGGGTTTTTATATGAGAAATGAGAAGGTTCTAGGGCTTATGGGTTGATGGAATCTCAACTTTTAATATTGAAGAATAAATCTCAGTCATTCATTGAAGCTAAGGATAAACGTTTGTCCTGCTTTACAACTAGCAAAAAGAGGACACAAGGTTGTTTTTACATGCAGAGCAATGCGAGGTAGTGTTTTTGGGAAAGAATCTGCATGTGTTTTTGGTGCAATCAGAGCCAGAATTCTGGCTTAAAGTGAAGTACAAGTGCTAGGGTATAAATTGGCATAACATTTGTGTTGTGTGGTGCAGAGATGAAGGAGAAAATAAAGCTAAAAAATAGGTACTTAAACATCCTTTACTTTTGAAAGAAGACAATAAATAGTACCTGAATGACATGTCATTCAGAGTCTAGGCTTAGAAATTAAACAACTTGTTATCCATTGGGGGGAGGGGGAGAGATTAGGTTTTTTGCCTAACTTGTCTATTTTCAATTTGGTCCCTACACTCTTGAGACTTTTCAATTGAGTCATCAATTGACTTTCAAACTTCTAATTTCTTCGATTTCACTACTATTTTGAATTGAATTTGGTCCCTGAATTCACGCTCCTTTTGCATAAAGGTCTTTGGTCTTGAATTTCTTAAAGTTTACCCTTGATTTCATTCGATTAAGCTTGTAAAAATTAAATTTGGTCCTTCAAAATTCCAATCTTCTCAATTAACCCTGAATTAGGCTTTCAAACTTAATTTGGCTCATTAAAAGTCTAATTAAGTCCTCACACTTAATTAATTCTTTTAATTTGACCTATATTAATTCTTAAACTTAATTAGATCTTTAATTGAGACTATGATTAATTCAAATTGGCCTATTAAAGTCTAATTAAATCCTCATACTTATTTTTTATACAAATTTATTTAATAATCATTTAATATAACCTTTAATTTGCATTATCTCTCAATATTGGGTACAATTGGGTTTTCAATTTCGTTCAAAATCTAAGTTTGGTTTCTCTATGCATTTAAAACCCTTCTCAACCTGTTCTTGTCAAGTTGTCAGTCTTTTTTTTTTTTTGCTTTCATTTTATTTTTTTACTCAAAAGGAAAAAAGATGATTTTGGGGGAAACTTAAAACTAGGTTATGACAAAATGGATAAATTAGAAGCCAAATATGACATATGAAGCTTAAAATAAAATGAATGAATGAGTACCTTAAATGGAAAAATAAATATTGATTGAGATGATTGAGTTAGTAGCCAAAAATGGCATTATTAATGAGTAAATGAATGATTAAATAAATAGACTTGTAGCCAAAATATGATATAAATAATGCTTGAAAAAAAAATACATTGTTAAGATAAAATGACCTAATAGGATGTTTAAGTAAATGAATGGAGTTGATAAGTTAAAAACAGATGTTTAAATAAATGAATAGAATTGGTGAACGAAAGTGGCATATCCATGAATTATTACAAAAAAAAAAGGATGTTAATGTGAATAAATAGTTATGATAGTGGATAAAAAATGAATGAGATACTAATTTGGATGCCTTTTTGAATATTAAAAGGGACATCTAATGTGGGATCCGTTGCTGGAGGAGCACATATGGAAAGAGCGCAAGATGTGTGCTCTTAATCTTATACTTGTTATTGGATGGAAGAGAATTTACATAACTATTTTGTACATCAATGAGCAAAAATGCAAGTATACATATTGTGGTAATAAGTTGGTTGTAATGATGGAGACTAATGCATTAAAGAAGTCGGCTGCAATGACGATGACTATTTCATTAAATAAGTCGGTTACAATAACAAAGACTATAATGTATAAATAAGTCAGTTGCAATGGTGGAACTATTACATTAAATAAGTTGGCTGCAATGACAGAGACTATAACGTGGTAATAAGTCGGCTACAATGGTAGGGACTATAATATGGTAATAAGTCAGCTTCAATAACGAGGACTATAATGTGATAATAAGTTGGTCATAATAGCGATGACTATTACATTAAAAAGTTTCCTGCAGTGGTGAAGATTAATAAGTGAAAAACATGTCAATCACAACGACAAAGATCAAGTTGTAAAGATGCAATGATCGAATTGATATAAATTCAGAAATGTTTTGAGAAAGACAAGTTAAGTGATTAAATGGGGTAAATGGTTACGCAAGCAATAAGTTGGAATTTATATATCAAGAGAATGATACAATTCATGTGATTAAATTAAAGGGATAATAAATTTTCATTATGGAAAACGAAAGGTATTGAAATATTATATGACATCTATAGTTTTACCTATAGTTCAAAATGAATCATAAATATGATGTCTGCTTTTAAATTCATTAGAGGAAATATTTACAGTAATAGATAATTATAAACATTAAAATTCCAAGTGTTTTTGCAGGTACCTCATGTCCATCTTCGATATCTTCATACTACATTTCCATTTCTCCTAGTTTTTCACTAGGTAGACTTTTGAAAAGAGTAATGCATGTTATGTAAACAAAGTTAATATTGTATCGAAGTAAAAAAAATGATATGGATTATAAGAATGAAAAAGGGGAATACTTTTTGGTAATATTTGTAATTAATATATGTGATGTGTCTAAACATTGCGTATGGATATGTGATGAATGGTGAGCCTCGGGCCACCTTTGTGATGATGAATAAGTACTTGATTTTATTTTTGGTAGAGCCTGTATAAGGGAAAATTTTATTGAAATTTCAAAATCGAATAAACCTGAAAAATAATATTATAATCACCCTACAAACATCATAGGACAACATATAATCTAGATCTTCAATTTCTTACTTTATCAATAAAATTGTAAGTTGAATTTTTTTTATATGTTGATTCACACACACACACACACACAATATATATATATATTATGGAGGAATTAGAATCTTAAAATGATTTAATTATTCTTCCGGTTTTATATGTGTATGATTTAGTTATATATTTAATAGACAATCTTTTTTTATAATAATTTCATTTTCTATTTATATAATAGACAAATTGTTTTGACATATTTTCTTATATATAAAGGTAAGAGGAATAGATCTTATTAAATTAGCAAATGCATTCATTAAATTTGTGTTTTGCACAATTGGCGTGTCATAGATTTTGTAATTCAATTTCAATTAATTTTTTTTTCAAGTGACATATTTTTTATATTGTATAAGTGCGATTACAAAAAAAAAAACAAACTAAGAAAGAATTATTTTACTATTTTTAGGATTCCCTATAAATATAAAACTATGCCTCTTATTTTTAATGAGGTTGTCTGTTAGACATAAAAAAAATATATAAGTCACAGAATAAATAGAGAGGTAGCACTCTAGGTATAACAATCACTATCTTCTAAATAGAGATTTAGTGATTCGTGTGGATTACCGTTGGAGGCTAGATAATTGGATAACTTGTGGTTTGTGACAACCTGTTAAAGAACCATCTCAACCCAATAGCTTAAGCTGTTAGGTGAGGTTCCAGGATATGATTTATATTATTCTCTAACACACCCCCTCAAGTGAAAGCCTTTTGGGCTTGAAACTTGCACAGGCCCACATTACCTTGTGCTTAATTTTTTATCAAATAAATAGGGATGGTGAGATTCGAACTCGAGACCACTTGGTCATCAAGGCTCTGATACCATGTTAAAGAACCATCTCAACCCAATAGCTTAAGCTGTTAGGTGAGGTTCCAGGATATGATTTATATTATTCTCTAACACAACCCAACCTTTAAAGAATTATTCAAAGCTAGAGAAGATCAGATCTTTAGGTAATAAATCTCTAAACAACTCTAGATATGTCTAACTCCTGAATAATTTTATTTTATTGTTTTCGTTATATCTATAATATTCAAGAACCCAATATTTAAAACTAGATAAGCTTCACCCTTGCCCTTTTTTGTTACCTGCTTTGTTTTTTTTTTTTTTTTCTTCTAAATGGTTGTTTTCATATCTTATGTCTATTTGTTGCCTCTAACCCTGCCATGTTTGGGCGTTCTCGGGTTGGTGCACCTCCTTTCATTCTAGTCTCTCTCACAACAGCCAATATAAAGTCTGCTTTGGAGAGAGTTTTGTTTTTTTTTCCTCTTTGTTAAATTAGTTTGAGCTATGTGTAGTTTTTATTTATTTATTTGTTAGCTACTCTGTTTGTTCTTTGTCATAGCTTCTTGGTTTGTCATTCTCAATCAATAGATTCTTTATTGTTTGGTGATGAAGCCTTTCCTGCTCTTTTTCAGGTGTTTTGATCATGTTTATTAGCAGGTGTGGGGGTTGGCCTCCTTTTTTGGAGTTGTTGTTTCCCTTTCGTTTGGATCAACTTTTGTTCTACAGGTCTTTGAGGACTTAGGGATTCGATTTATGTGCTCCTTTCAAATCTCTCTGCTACTATAATTATTGATGTCTTTACTGCGACTTTCCCTTTTGTTGTTTGTTCTTTCTTGTTTCTTTTTATTTTTGTTTCTTGCGCTTTTATAGCAGTGTTGCGTTGTTTTTTGCTTTCGTTGATTTTGCTATATTGTTTTTTTCTTTTGGTCCCAGTTTGTTTTCCTTTCTCTAATAATTCTGACTATCCTTTCTCTTCCTTTTGATCTCTGCTTGCGCGTGTGTCTATTGCGAGCTCTAGTCTTTTGCTGGTTTATGCATGTTTTTCTAGTCATTCACTATCATTTATCTTTATTATGGTAAACTAAACATCCTTGCTCACTAGTCTAATATTCTAATTTATGTTTACAAACTTAGATACTGCAGAGGATGCTACTCTTACAAGTGCAAGGAAAAACAAAAGAGTATTCCCAAGGGTTTTAAGAACCAAGAGTAGCTGAGGTTCTAGTATTGAAACACGTGCCTCTTTATAGTTGTGCATCACACTTTGACAACTTCTATGTACCCTCTTTAATTATATATCACCGCAAAATCCAACATCTACACTTGCACGATGTCTGTTGCTAGTCACTAAACCTGAGGTAGATCACAAGTAAGCAAAGGAACCTAAAATCTACACTTTCATGATATCAGGATTACGCTTTCTTGTTTGTGTTGCATCATCCCGTTTCTCCTATCCTTTTTTTTTTTTTTTCTTTTTTAACTGAAAAACATGAAAGAAAAACAAGAAAAGGCATAGGAATCTCACAGCTATACCAGAACCAACTATACCAGACTAGTCCGGGTAAACTGCACGCCTTGCCTTGTAGGCTACAAACTGGAAAAGCAAATATCAAACGTAGAATACTCAGAACTATAAAAAAAAATCTAGCAAATTGAATCAGAATACCAATATTGAGCTAGGCTACTATTAAGACTGGTTAGTGCAACCTAAGTCCAGCACTTACGTGAACATTTGAGGGCGGCTACGAGAAAGCTGAGGGCGCTTTATCGGGGATAGAATCAAGTTCCTTAACGTCATTGAGGGGTTGCCAGATCCAGCTCCAAAGGCATGGACAGCACCAGGTCTTCTATTTCCAAAATCAACTCGCATGGCTGCTTGTTTTGCTGGTGAGCCATCAGAGATGTCAAAAGGACTAGAATTAGGGCTGTTCTGTCTTGCTGGCCATATATCCTCCCGAGGCCCTGGAGTTGGAGGAGTGGAAACCGTCCAATCTGCAGGAATTAGGTCAACTGCATTTGGAGATATTTAAGCAAAAAGCATTATTATGCAATAGTGTGACAATATCATTGCAAAGCACACATTTTCCGCTGCTGCAAGCTTAACAAGGACTCTAATGCTGAAGAAACAATAACTTTCTATGGCACCAACCAGAGCCTATGCTGTCCTATTGTCATTTTAAAATGGAAATCTTTACCTTTCCAGATAGGGTTTCTGTTATCCATCATGGTAGCAGCATGGTTTGAGAACAAATCAGGCTCATTTCTTGAAAAGAAATTGTTTGCCGGTTGGATGGCTGATCTTTTCATTGAATCGTACTCATTCCTCAACTGATCGTACATTTCATCAAGTTTCCTCTTCTGCCTGGGAAATTACTGGTGTTTATTAGAGGATCCAGACTCACAACATAACCTGATAAAGCGAATAAAGGCTTTGAACAATATATTCACTGACCTGGATTTCTCTGAAAATTTTTCCTCGAGCTCTTGCTTATCCTTTGACAAACTATGAATCTCTTGTTCCATCATCTGACACCTTTTGGCTATTTTCTGATATGCAGTATGCAGCTGCTCCAGTTTTTCTGTAAACTTTTCTTGCATGGATTCACATTTCTGCCGGCACTGAGCTACAACTCTATTCATCTTGTATTGCATCTCAAGTTCCCTTTGCCCAATATAAAACATCACGCTTCTGTATGCACTTTTCATCACTGAATTGATTTGAGGAAGATGCATGGATTAAAATACTGTTTTTGCATGTTTCCCAGGGAATGCTAAGAACCATTCTGTTTATTCAGTCTGGTATCTCTCTCAAATGAACTAGAAGAAGTATTGTGTACCACCAAATTATCTTATCGTTTCAAATTTTCTAGTTCTATTCAAACTAGTGGATGGATTTAAGGAAAAAATGGTATTAATTTATAGAGGATACATATCTGTGGAGATATTCCAGCCATTGCCATCTGCAAAAAAAAAAAAAAAATGCATTGCAAATAAAAGGAAAAAAGCAACCAGAAAAACAAGAAATTAGCAATGTTTGACCAAATAATGAAAGCATTGTCGGATTTAACCATGATAAGGTGTAAAAGAAGAAGCAAGCTATTCATAATATTCCAAGCTAAGTCCTTACTTACATTTATCCATTCGTCATTTGGATTGATCTCCACAGGTTTCATAAGGCTGTCAAGCGGAAACCAAAGTTAAAACTAAAATCAGAATATCATGAGCAAGAAACATTAGTAAAGATTACCCTAATCATTAGTTCGTATTAAAGGAGTTCAATAAAATTGGCTGATATATTCAAATTGCTGCATGATCTTGTGGGCATTCAACAAAATATACAATCAAGGATGAAATCGAAGATAAGTCAATAACTTCAAATAAATTCTTTTTGTTAAGAAACAATTCCTTACTATGCCAATTTAGAATACATTATCTTTATTCACTAATCATGATTCCTAGAACTTCCATGTGATTTAGCAACCATTTTTTACAGAACACAGCCACAAGCATTTCAAAGACTGAGCATTATCATAAAGTACTGACCTCTCAGAAAGCACTTGATCACAGATTGGACATGCTGCATCACTATTAAGGATCTTGCTTGCATCTTCAGTACCTGTTTACTCCGTTAAGGGACTCTATGCTAATGCAATAATAATCCAGAAAGCATAGAACTGAAAAGGCATAATTATAATCTGCACTAGGATACATAAGAGGTGACCACAAGTAGTAGAAACAGATCGCCCTTCCAATTCTCGCCAGCACGCATTGCATCTCATTTTGACCTTCAATATGAGACTTCTATCCAAATATAATATGCATAATCTGAACCTATTAAAAGGAGGTTCATAGCGTTAGCATCAACTGCAATAACACATGCAGACGCATAGATTCAGACCGATCTGCATCACTGTAGCAAGCAGCCACATGTTTCTGAAAGACAATATTGGCAGAAAATCATCAGCTGTAAATATATAGAATTTCCGATTTCCAGTAAATTCTTCAAATTGATTGAGATGCATAATTTGTGAAATAAAGAAGCATCTTATGAACCACATAACACTTTTCCATCACATCATTAAAAGATACAAAGTGTCAAATTCCCATAGTTACTTATCAGATTTTCAAGTGTAAAAATATTGATTAAGGTAGTGGTTACCCAATAATCAAGAAAAAATCAGTCAAGATTTCCAAAATGTCCATAGACACCCTCAGTTTGGTACTGAGCAAAAGAGTCCGCACAGCCCTCAAATGTCCATCAAAATCACCAATTTTTCTGGCGTTCCAAACAGTGAAGTCTTATTATTCAAATTTATGAAACTCCTTTCCATTTCTCAATTTTTTCTCATCAACAGAACAGAAAACGCATAAACAAAATCTTGTAAAATTAGGGTTTATCTGCGAACTGATAAAAATCCGAGCAAAAAGCTTAGAAT
>Ga0307510_10002893_pt1 | contig 19752 bp, 7 predicted proteins | sample 12_EM_MG_FD_207224 | JGI IMG/M metagenome (GOLD analysis project Ga0307510, IMG submission 207224) | Populus trichocarpa ectomycorrhiza microbial communities from riparian zone in the Pacific Northwest, United States - 12_EM | ecosystem: Host-associated > Plants > Roots > Unclassified | place...
CTTATTTCTCCTTGTGCTAGGTTTTTTGCTAGTTTATTTTGCAAGAGTATCTTTTTTTCAATGTCTATGTGTATGCTCTTTTTGTCTAAATGTCTCTCTTTCTATTTATATTGTTTGAGATCCTCTACAAAGTAGGAAAAACTAGACTAAAAAATAATATTAGATAATTATATTATTTCTTTCTAATCATTAATGTCTGATTAATTAATTTCATCTTTTTAATATGTATGATATCTTCCAATAATTTCCCAATTGTTTGATCTCACATTAGTCCCAATGTTCTCTCTTTCTTCTCAGTTCACTTCCTAAACTAGTTATTCTTCTTTTTTTTATTATTTATTTTGAAAACATATTTTAAAAATACATGGAAAAATTAGGGGGTAAAAAATAGGTTATGAAAAATATCGTGCTGGAAAAATTAGGTGTAAAAAATGAGTTATGACAATCATCATGATATTTACAAGTTAATATTTTATATATAGAATTTTTTTTATTAAGTATAAGATATGTCCACAATACATTTATATATAAAAAAAATATAGTGTTATTTAAAATTTAAATATGATAGGATAATATGAGCAAATCCTTATACCATCTTAATCAACACCTCTAAAAATAATGATAATGGTTCTAAAAAAATAATGATTAGCTGGTGATGAATTTTCAAGTCATTAGTTTGATAGAAATGAAGAAAAATGAAATTAACAAATGTTTCAAGTTAGATAAAAAAATGTTTTAGATTACGATATAATGTAACTTAGGTTGTATTTTGTTAATGTTCCAAGACATAAAAAAAAATATAGAAATGTACTTGATTGAAGAGTCAAGGATAAAAATATAAAATAAATCTATCTCTATAATATTTTTTAAATAATTTTTTTAATTTTCAAAACATGAAGTGCAAAGAAACATGTTTCATCTACCCTTGTTATCATTTTTTTTAAATCTTGAAATAGTAAACAAACATCACGTTAATAATTATACAATATTGTATCCAATTCATAACAAATATAGTTTTCTACTACCTTGAAACTATATAAAAATATATTAGAGTTTAATTTTATTCAATTAAAGTTTTTAAGAGATAAAACAAATTATAACTTCACTCAGTTTCTTAAGATGTTTTATTGTTTATATGAATAATAAAACACCTTAATATATTTCTTAAATCGTGTTATATTAATTTTGCATCGTAGTTGAGTTGGTTAGCGATGGTGGACACAAATGTTATCTCTATAGTTTTGAAATCTGACCCGGCCCGGCGGGTCAACCCGGGGCTGGAACTGGGTTGAAAAAAATAAGAAAAGGAAAAACCTAGTGTGACCCGGCGAGCCGGTAAGACCTAGTTAAAAACCCAATTGCAACCCGTTGACCTTTTTTTTCTAAAACGATGTCGTTTTGATTTTAAAAAAAAATTAATTCAGACGACCCGGTGATCCGGTTAAAACTCGAAATCTAGGCCTTAGATCGAGTCAGATCTAAAAACTATGATTATCTCAATTATGACACATAACATGTCATTTGTTACTTTTTTATATAAAAAATAAATAAAGTGCGGACAACATAAATGAAGTCGTGCCTGGCCTATCCTAGCTTTTTTTTATTTTTGTTTTAATTTTTGTTTTTGTTTTCTTTAGGTTTTTTTTCAGTCCAACAAAAATTTATCACTTTCATTTCGTTTACTCTTTATTTTTTATATGATTCTTAAATATAATTATAATTTTTATTTGAATTTTAATATTATTTTTCTCAATTATTATATATATGGAAGCGCAAATATCATTTTAATTGTGACAAATGAAAGATCATTTATTACTTTTTTTTTTAACAAGGGGCGGATGATATAAATGAAGCAGGACAGGCGGGCGGGGACGACCCTTTTTCTACTTTTTCATTTTTCCTTTGTTTTCTTTGGGTTTTTTTGTCACCTTAAAAAAAAATTCAGATTTGCATACTCTTTATTTTTAATACTATTCTTAAACATTATTATAAATTTTTATTTGAATTCTTTTTTTTTCAATTGTTATGTATAATAATAATAATAATAATAAATTATTCATGAAAACTTGATTCAATTTTTTTAAAAAAATTTAAATAGATTTTAAACATGATTTTATCATATTTATAATTTTAAAAAACATTATATTAAAACTAATATATTTAAGTTCCATGAGTTGTCCTATTCGTAGGTTTTTCAATAATTTGCAAGGATGAGATCATGAATCATCTTGATACGGAAAAAAATCATGAAATTATCAAGGCAATTCCACATCCAACTTGTAGATTCAAATCGATGATGATATTTCAAAGATCATATCAGGCTCTAGTTTAAAACTTCTCAAAATAAGCCGAGTGGGATATGCTTACAAGGTTACCACTTAATAATTTCATACAAGGTTGGTAACTCAATCATAAGCTAGTTTTCACTCATTTTATTACATTCTTAATAATGTGAATTACTTTATTTTAATAACTTAGAAAAAATTGGCACAATCTCTTTATTAAAACCTGTTTAGGAGTATGGTTGCGGTTACTTTTCAAAGTGTTTTTCGTGCTGAAATGCATCAAAATGATATTTTTTTTATTTTTTTAAAATTATTTTTAAAATCAGTTTATCAAAATGATACGAAACATATAAAAAATAAATTTTTTTTGAAAACACGAATACAACCGCGTTTCCAAACTATCACTTAGTTGAAAATTTCTTATCCAACTTATCAAAATGGACTATTATTTGAACTCTTTAAAATAAAAAATAAAAATAAAATAATGATATATTTTTGTTTATTTTAACATAGTAATTTATCTTTGAGATAATTAAAAATGTAAATTTATTGCCACCATGCATAATTAGGTTGAAAATACCGTACTTCAATTTTTTTTTAATAAAAACTTTTTGAACATATTTATGCATAATCATTGTCTTGCACACTAGAGCAATGAGTGATCAAGCAGCAGGAAATTTGATTTTGATGCTCTTTGTATAGGTTGAGAGCAATTGCACGCGCTATTTACAGCGCGTGGTTGACACAAGCCCAATAATAGAAGAGTTTTACACTCAGAAGCCATTAAGCTAGGAGCACGTGGGTAGGTCCCATTTGTCACCACCGTACCAATCAGAATCAGCACGTGGCACCTCCCTAGCCTATCAAAGCATCTATCTGTCCATACACGTGTCATCATATCACAACCTGCAAAAGAAGATAATCCATCCATTCAATGACACGAGTCTTCTTCTCTTCAGTGCCAATGGTATCTTTTATGCTGGAGCACGCACATCGAGCACTGTTGCTTGGATAAGGGTTTGAAAAAAACTGAAAAATTAAAAAAATTAAAAAAAATTAAAAAAATCAAATCATAAAAAAACTGATTAAATCAATTAAAATTTTAAAAAAACTAATCGGTTCAATTCAATTTCAGTCCGGACATGTTTTGCCCTAATGGAAAAGGAAAAGGAAAATCTTTCCTCGAGCCTAAAATTCCTTTCCCTAAGAAAAGTTTTACATAATTAAGATTAAGATTTTTTTTAATGATATGATTTAACTTATTTTTTTAATTATTTTTTATCTTAATAAAAATTAAATTAATATTTTTTTAAGTAATTTATTTTTATAATTTTGACGTGCTAATATAAAAAAATAAAAAAACATTAATTTTATATGTTTTTAATTATAAAATATTTTTATAAAAATATATTACACCTTAATATTGAAAACACACTAAATACAAAGTGACGTAAGAGGAATGTATGCATGGCTCCTTCATTGTTATGTTTATGAACCAAGTATGATTGTTTGAGACATGGAGACAAAGATGGAGATGTTTATGTGTTGGCTCTTTCTATACACTACAATATGTTGATCATTTTTATAATATTGTGTTTTTTTTGTTGTTGGTATAACTACAAATAATATTGTTAATGATAATTTATTAAAATTTAAAAGATATGGCCAAAATATTGTATATATGTGTACTATTTACCATCTCATATTTCATTGCAGATCTACTATTTAAAATTTTATATTTATTGAATTTAGTCCTTAATTTTTTTTTTTTTGCATGATTGTATTCTTTTAGGGCCAAATTCAAGGACAATTGAATCAGATTTATTAACTAAAAATAAAATTAAAAGACAAGGGACCAAAATATAAAAAGTTCAAAAAATGGGTAACAGTTTCAAAGTTCACACAAAAAGCTTAATTTAGTTCTCAAAATTTACAAATTATACATACGCGGTACCTCAATATTTTCTCAATTCAATTTTGAAACAAAGTTTATTTTTGTTATTTTCTAGTCGAGAGATGAGAGATAAATCGTTGGATTCCGGTGGTAGAAAGAGAGAAAATATTGTTGGCACCGATTAAGGCCTTCAAAATAGTCAATTTTTGTGTCAAATGATTTCATATGATGAGAGGAGTTCAACATATGTGTTTTTCTTTACCTTGAAAGTGCCTAAAAAAACAGATCTGACACTAAAAAGATTTTTATTTTCAGGTTTTGGGATGGTTTCATGGGTTTTTTGAGGTTATGGATGGATTTATCAAGATTTCTATGATGTTTTTTAGGTGTTCTAGATCAAAAATAAGTTTTTAGATATAAAATATTCAACCTTGATTTTACGGCCACCACAGTGGCTGGAATTTATGCTACGTCAGGTGACGCATCGTCTAACTTATTTTTTTCCAGAAGACATTGAGGTGGACGACATGTCATCTGCTGCATTTATATTTTTTAAAAAATGGACCAAACGTTGGCTTGACTTGCTAAACCTAGTGCCGTCTGACCTCTTTCTTTTTCTTTTTTGTATTGTTTTTGTAATTTTGGCTTTAAAAAAGATCATGTTTTTTTTACATGTATTTTTGATTTTTTTTAATTTATATTTAAAGTAATATCCCTTCTCTCTAACTTTTTATTTTTGTATTTAGTATTTTTTTAAAATAGTGGTTGTTTTTTTAAGTATTTTGTATGTATTTAGTTTTTGAATAGATTTTTCAAATTCATCTATATTTTTTTTAAGTTTTATATAATCGAACTTTGTTTTTATAAATAAAAAAATATTTATTTTTAAATAGTATTTCTAATAAGCGCAACGTTATGATATATATTTTTCCCTTTCAATTTATTCAATTAATTTTATGTGCGTGTCTACTTCCACTATCATTTGATTAAATAATAAAATAATTTTAATAAGCAGCGTCATTAAACACAATCGAGTAAACATACCGTGTTGCGATATTAAATATATTGATCTATATCTGTCTTTCGACTTTTTCATACATGTATTTAGTTACTGTTAATGACTTTTTTTTATTTGTTAACACAAATAATTCTTAATTTATTTAATTAGATGTGGGCATAAGCTTTTTAATTTATATTTGATATTTTTATGTAAAAAAATATGTTGAAAAACTTATATGTTAATTTTTTTTTGTTAGAAAACAAAATATTTGGCTCACAACGAAGCGCGAGTTAAATAGCTAATGGAGCTATATATAGACACACATAGATGTATAGGGTTGAGGGGTTTGGAAATGTGGTTGCGATTGTTTTTCACTCAGAAATGCATCACAATAATGTTTTTTTTATTTTTTAAAAGTTATTTTTGATATCAGCGCATCAAAATAATCCAAAAATAATAATAAAATATTAATTTTAAGTAAAAAAACAAAATTTTAAAACTTTTGGGAACGCGGGTTGGACCGCGTTCCCAAACAATCCCATCAATTAGTATAATTTAACTATGTCGTGCTTAGTAAAAATATTAACAAATTAATATTTAGTAAATATTACGATTCTAAACCGCATCATAATAAAACTGTGTTATTTAACCAAATTCACTCCCGTTTTATGGCATGTATCTTAATCCAATCTAATCTCTCTTTCGAGTGAATTTGGCGAGAACCATCATAAGTCACGAGCTCTATAATTGCAAAATAATTAAAATTGAATCGATTGTCTTTGGTTCCCAAAGGGATATTCCTCCAATTAAGATCGAGTTTTTTTTTTTTATTAAAATATCTTCACGGGTGAAGATTTAGGGATACGAGAGAGCTATCTTAAGCATTATGTTTTAGCATTTTCTTGATATCTTAATATTAAAAATTAAAAAAAATATTATTTTAAAATATATATAAATAAAAAATATTTTAAAAAGTAATTGTTAATACTCCTCAACACAAAAAAAAATTCTAACAAAAAAAAAATCTAAGTTCAATTTTTTGTTTGGAATTAACAATCTTTCCTTAAAAGAGTTTTGCTATTTAAGGCAGTGTTCGGCACTGTGGTTGGAAAATACTTTTGAAAAATTTTAAATATTTTTATTTTTTATTTTGCTTTAAATTAATAAGTTTTTAATGTTTTCATATCATTTTGATATGCTGATGTCAAAAATAATTTTTAAAAAATAAAAAAAATATTATTTTAATATATTTTAAAATAAAAAATACTTTAAAAAACAACCGCTACCACACTTCAGTACCACTCTCCTAAACACACTCTGATTCAGCTAGAGCCCCCGGTGGTGTCTCACCAAGAAAAAATAGAGAAGATCTCAAACTGTCAACATTGATTTGGAGCTGACAATCATTGCTGGAATGCAATAAAAACTGGCATATGAATATGTAGAGCTGAAAAGGGCACATTCAGCCCTTTCCCACATGTATATGCTATGCTGCTAATATTTGTCACGTACAGATTTGATTGAGGACATGAGTTTTCTATTCTATTGCTCTCCCAGCCACAATTTATGGAAAATCTATCTTATTTTCTTCAAAAAAAGAAAGGAGGGCACGCCCAATGATTTCACTTCAGGTGCCCTGTCAATTATAGTACCAGCTATGGACTGAAGAGCTGAATCTTGCACAAAGATATCTTTGAATATTTGCTATCATATATGATATTGTGCTTAAGATATATACATCATACATGGATCATTTAACTTCAAATGAATGGTAAAAGCAATGGAAATTGCATCAAATTATTACCATCTCAAAAGTTTCAAGTCTTTTATATATATATCACAACAACAATTCATGTGTTGTAGAAACAACGAAGCAATTAGGGATGAAAAAAATAAACAAGTTTAAGTTCCATAAATCTCAGGGTCCGTAAAATTAATTGAAACATCCGCAAGCTGGCTTAAACACTTATATTAATAATAATAATAAAATAGTAAAATACTATATTGTGCAAATAGTGGGGTGCAACGCATCATCAACATTAGAAGAAACAAAACTTTTTATGTATATTATTTATTAATGTAGATGTTTAGGTCGGTTTGTACATAACTTAATTAATCATATAAGCTTTAAAATTAATAATTATATAAATCTCTAGTAATTCTGTTTATCATTAATGTTTAGCCTGGTGCTTGAAGGCGTTAAATTCAAGATTGGAGATTGAAAAGTATTATGTCTTGAATACGTATTTCAATCGTACCAGAGACTTTACAGGCAGTTTCAAGAGGACATCATACTTGATTTCAGATGGGAGTTTAGGCAACCTACGCATGGTTACTTCTGTCTTGTTTGTTGTTTTCATTCTATGTTGTCCAATGCAGGCAACCTCAAATAAATATCCATCAGCAAGAACCTGCATCTCTTCCACTTTCTATGCTTGGAGATTCCTTCCTAGCAAATGACACTGGTGATTGGTTGGAATTGGTTATAAATTATATGCTAGTCAAATCTGAAGCACGTAATTAGTCATTAGCTTGAATAAGATATCTACCAAATTGGCTTTAATAATTTATGTTTCTTCAAACAACTTGACACCATAGGTTCTCAAAGTCAACCCATGAAGTCAGGCTAGGTTTAGCAGTTATGGTTTCATATTTCATGGGCCCAGGCTATGTTTTGATCTGGTTTGACTATTGGTGCTTAGTTAAGAGTATCTTGAACTCAAATTATTTGGAATTCTTGAAATATTACAAACAAATTAATAATAATAATAATAATAATAATTACAATTTCATAAATTATTTCAAATAAAATAATTAACAATAAAAAGAATGAGAACCAAATTGATAGATAAAAAATTTTAATTAAAAAATAATAAGAGAAAAAAAATAAAAATCATAAAAATAAGGATCAAAGTTAATATAAAAATCAAATTCTAAAGGATGAAATTGAAAAAAAAAATATTTTTTTAAAAATATATATAGCAATCAAAAATTTGAGGATCAAATTTGATAGAATCAGTAAATAATATGACATGTTTAAATTTTTCACAACTTCTAGAAAGTGTTTTCTGCCCCAAATAAAAGAAAAATACTTTTCTTGAAATCAAGTCAAATTTTACTTTGACTAAAAACTAGAAAATGTTTTCCATTGACTAACTTTTTAATACCAAATAAACACAAGAAAATTTAAAAAATAATTTCTAGAAAATCATTTTTATATCAAATAAACGAGGCCTAGTAGAAAGTTGAATTGTGAATCTCTTGAATGCATCTTCTCTTGGGTTATAAAGGTTCTCTGTAACATATACTAGATCAACCCAATATTTACATCTGGGCAACTCATCAATGCGAAACCTGCTCAAAAGAGTCCAAGAAGCCTCAGGACCATGTTCCTTCATTATCCATGCTTGAAAATAAGATGCATAGATAGATCCATAAAAACTGGTGTACAAGCATAGGCAGTCTCTTGAGACTTTCAAATCGGTGCTCAAGTAAGCATGGTTAATTATATCCGGCACCGGCACTGTCTCCAGGAATTTAGATCAAATGAATCTGTCACAGGTGTTTTGTTTGGTGCACTTTCCTTTTGAGCTAGCCAACTCAAAACCCCATTCGCATAAGTGCCTGCACCCTGAATGACAACACTAGATTCCAGGTCCTGAATTGTCCTCTACATATTACTTTTCAAGGTCAAGACCTCTACTTTAGCTCTATAATTAGAACTATTGTTAGTATAAGTAGAGATGGAATCTCTTACTATTTTGTAATCATCAAGCCGTAAATCATAACCACATCTGGAAAAAAACTTACCATTAGGCACGGGCAATTCCTTGGAGTCTCTTGTAGCTAGATTCCATACAATGATGTGGTTTTCAGAGTCAAAGACTGCACAAACCAAGCCAGTACAAGATCCCACGATTTCAAACTCAGATTCAAGATTCCTCCCAGGAATATGGCCGAGCTGGGTTGTCACGAGATTGTCATCACCATCAGTATATGCTTCAGGGTCTATAAATAGGAAGGGAGAGGTGAAGAGAGGGATTCTATGGTGGTTAACATTGTTATCTTGCTTTGAACGTTTGAGGTGGATCTTGGCAAATTCAGGACTGGAGATTCGAGAATGCCATGGCTTGGATACACACTTGAAACGAACCAAACACTTGACAGGTGATATCTCTCCAAAATTCGACTAGTTTGGGAATATTATTTTGGAACATATAATCAGTTAATTAATTGATTTTAATAATTTTTTTTAATTAAAATAATTAATAGTTTATATTTCATTCTTAACTAGCTAAAACGCCTTGTAGTTAGCATCTATATATAAAAAAAATTTAATGAAGATTTGGATTTTCTAATATTTAAATAAATATCTTTTTAAAAATAAAAAATATAAAAATATTTTATAAAAAAATATTTTAAAAATATAAATACAATAAAAAATTAAAGATTATAAGTGATATATTTATATATAGACATAATTTATGCAAAGCTATCTTATTTTCTAAAAAAACAGAAGAAAGGAGGACACGTCCAATGATTTCACTTCAGGTGCTCTGTCAATTATAGTACCAGCTATGGACTGAAGAGTTGAATCTATGTTTTTTATTCTAAATTTTTTTAAAAAAATACTTTACTAAATATTAAATTAAATTTTTTTTGATTGAAAAATATTTTTTTATTGATCAACTTTTTTAATGATAAACAAACACAGAAAAATTTAAAAAATTATTTTTTAAAAAACAAACACGGCAAAAAAAAAAAATATTTTTCTAGAAATCAAACCAAATTTTTAATTAAAAAATATTTTTTATTAATTAGAAAATATTTTTTTATTAATCAACTTTTCTAATATCAATAAAAAAAAAATTTAAACACTACTTTATAGGAAACAACATGGTCAAAAAGACATAAAAAATTGTCTAAATCCTAAAATGGATCTTCTGAAGGCTAAGGATAGCTTGGAGAGGTTGCTGGAACAGTGGTGATGCGTGGATCCACGCACTATCATCGATTGGAGGGCAAAAACTAATGGATATGATACTCCTCGGTCTCATCTTCGCTCCAACGTCGGCGGTGCTCCTTCACATTCTCTGAAGAAGGAGATCTGCCCTTCCAAAGCTCTGGTCCTCTCTCTCCCTCTTTCTTTCTTTCGACTCTCTCACTCTCTCCACCAGTTCGTCGGTGTCTTTCTCTGTGCTGTAGTTGATGACTAGGTTCGAGGTTGTCAGTGGCCGCGATGGACGTTGTAGGAAGAGGTGTTGGGGTATGTTGTCGGCCATTGATTTGACATGGAAAATAGCTGTCGATGGATGAGTTTAATGCCAGATTAAGGGGAATTGTTGGTGTCGATGGATGGTGGTGGTTGTTGCTTTCTGGTAGGGTATTGGTCGCCATAAAGTGGCGCTTCTTTCTATGGTGGCGGCGCCTCTTTTTGTGACCAGAAAACAAAGAACGAATGGCTAGAAACAACGCCGGTGATGGGAAGGAGATGAAATGGGCTAGATTAGGTGCGGCCGATCATACAGTATTGGTGTGAGCTCACATTACTGGATGGTCCAGATCACTTCATGTTTGATCCAATGGTCACGAACAAATCAAACAAAACTGATTAATGGCCCTGATTTGTCGAGTCTTTGGTCTAGTGTAAGCAAGCCTATTCTAAACTTTGATCAAGTGGCTGAAATTCATTTAGCCCACTTGATCTGACGGCGTAGAAGAAAAATACCATTATGCAGTTGAGAAAAAGTTTGTTGTTGTTTTTTTTTTGTTGGCCTCCCTTGCTAATTCCTCCCTTTCTTTTGTGTGTAGTATAACCTATATTTATATTGGTAAATAAATTTTTTTTTGGCTTGAAAACAAAACAAAGCAAGATTAATTATTGAATTTCAAGAATAAATTTCAATTATTTATTTAATAACTTGAAGGCAAAGCAAAGAAAAATAAACCCTTGAATTAAAAGAATGAATGCTTTGTGAGAGAATTGTTAATTTTCAAATTGTTCTTCTTCCTTTCATAATTACAATTAGTTTACTAAAAAAGCAAACACATTAAAAACATATTTTTAGGTTTTATTTTTTTTGTTGATTTTTGTTATTTTTTTTTTAAATTTTATCAAAAATTAGGTAGCAATAGTTAGGTAATATACTGGTCACATAGATTTAATATCGTTTTCTCTTAATTTCAACCTTCAATATTAAGAGGGATTTAATATTTTTTTCGATTTCTTTCTATGAATTTATCCTGATCTTATGATGTAGATAACAGTTTTAACAAGTTAATCCGAGTTGATTCAGATCAATTATTTTTTGGGATGCTTTTTCTAATTGATTTTTTTTTATTTCACCCTTAAAATTGGGTTGGTTTGGATATTGGACTTCGTAATTTTTTCTTTTCTCTTTTTATAGGGTTATCTCAATATCATGACCCGAATCACGAGTTTGAGAGGTTACTCAGGTTAACTCTTTTTTTTTAATTGAATATTTTTTTAATTTAGCTTCATAGTTTTTTTATTTTTTACAGGGTTATTTTGATTTGAGTTGCGGGTTTTTGAATTTATTCAATGCAGTATCACACCAGCTGCGCGCATCAATAATAAGCATCCCTCATGCTAAGAAACTAGGCATAGAGCAAGGAGAACAATCTTAACTGGAAAGTAGAAACCAAAAAGGAAAGGAATTCTTAAACTCTAGAGATAATATCTATTTAGATATATTTTACTTACAAAGTGGTAGATATCTCCTGTAGTCATCATCATCAATCAGACCTCGAAGTGGCACCATCGCTAGGAATTTCTCCCCTGCCAAATCAAATGAAACTATTGCTAAACTTTTTACTTACACCATTTTCCTGTCTGACTAGGCAATGCAAAACCCCATTTGATAATCTGCCCGGACAATCCATGACAACACTACAACGATGGCCTTGAATTGGTCTCCACGTATTGCCTTTTAAGGTAAACACATCCGCTTTAGTTTCAGGCTTAGAGGCATCAGTAATGTTGGAGAAAGTAGAGATGGAATGGAACCTCTTACTGTTCTGTAATCATCAAGCAGGAAATCATAACCAAATCCATTAAAGAACGTATCAGCTCCCAAATAATCCTACATGGCCAATTCCCTGGACTCTCTAGTTGATGGATTCCAAGCGTAGATGAGCAGATTACGAGCAAAATTCCACACACCAAGCCATTACAAAATCCCAAGATTTCAATAAAAGAATATTATCCAGGTGATAACTTAACGGGCTAAAAAAACCTCAAATGCCCAATTATTGAAAAACATGGGTCCAGGTAATATATCTGAGCTCAACTAGTGCTCACGAGCTCATCATCCAAACTGAGCCGACAACACTGAGCTCAACTCTTGTCGGCAAGAATGGCAAAATATTATGACAATTTCAGATGCATTAAACATCGGGCAACCATTCAACATTCATACTGCTATCTTTCCACGTATATCATTACCAACCCTAGAGGTAAGCAATGCTAGCAACTGTCCTAAATCCAAGAGGGCTATAATAACATATTTAAGCCCATAAGTTACTTAACATTGAAATTCTTTGAACTTTTAATGGTTTAAAGCAACAACAGCTATAATTTAGTAACTTCTAATGGTTTAACCCACCCACACCAATAAAAAGGTGATTGTCGCGTCTACAAGGGGCAACTATTGCTGTGAAAACTAGCGGCGCCATGGAAGGGGAGAAAGGGGTTGTTCGTGTGATGGAAAATGGAGGAGGGGAGGAGCAAAGCACACTGGAGCCCATAAATATATATTGGAACTTCTTCACCGATCAGAGGTGAAACAATGACTCCAAGAAAATCATCAAAGATTTTGTTACCACAACACAAGAACTCTCTTATCGAGATCCTTTGTCAAAATATAATGAATGGTATTACGTCAACAATATTGATAATGGAACAATATAATTGCATTCCAGAGACATGTAACGAGACTTTATTTTAAAAATACATTTTTATATCGATTTGATATATTTTAAAAAAATAATTTTAACAAAATAGAATAATGAAGAATAAATAATTTTTCTCAATCAATGAACCTACTGCTAGGAACTGAATATATACTTCAAATTACCAACACTAATTATATAAGTACAACGCATATCACACTATATATATATATATATATATATATATATATATATATAAAACTTGCTAACACTATGTTTAATCAAAGTTTAGTTAATGCGTATTTGATGTCGTGACCTAGCGGGGAGAAGAACTTGTTTCCTTTCTCTACACCAGGATTCGATCATCTCTATGCATATTTGTCGCTTCCATGGTGTCTTATATGTCCGTTGGGCTTGCAGGATGTTCAGTGAACCCGAGAAATAGTTTTGGTGCGCATGAGTTGACCCGAATACCCCGAGTTATATAAAAAAAAAGTTTAATTAAAGCTAAAGTTATCATACATGTCTCCACAAGTTGACTTAATTAGTTATGATTAAGTTTTTTTATAAAAAAAAATTAATTTTAATAATAATATACTAAAACAATTAAAAAATATAAATAAATAATTACTTAAAACTAAAAAAATTCAAAACGTTTTAAAAATCCCAAAAACCCCATCCATCTTAAACCCTAGCGACTATAAATTCAGCAAGATATCGTTATAGTGCCGCTCATAATTCTGAATCTCTTAAACCCTAGCCGCTTCCCTTATTTCACTCTCTCCCAATACTAAAACCCTTTGCCTCTTTCTTCTTCCAAGGTATAATCTTTACCTTCTTTGATTCAGTCCTAGTTTATATCTCAACTCTTTTTGTTTCCCTTTCTCCTTTGACAATATGTTTTCTTGTATTTGACTGTTTGATGCTGGTGTTTTATGTAAAAAGTTATGTTTTTAATGATTTTTTTGGATCATGCATAGTTTGTTTTTTAGTAAAGCTTCGCTCTTTCTGTCTTATCTCTAATATTGTTTTGTTGTGTACTAAACTGGGTTTGTTGGGTTGTACTCTTAAAGGGTTTTGTTTTGAGATTTGGTTTGTGTATTTTGGTTTTGGGTTATGTTTTGTTCTCTACACTTAATTCTTTGTCTTTGCTTAAGCCTCAGTTTTTAGATGAACTCTTTTTTTTCCCCTTTCTCTCGAGACTTTATTTTTCCTTGTACTTGAATGTTTGATGCTGGTTTTTATTTAAAAAGTAATGTTTTTTTATGATGTTTTATGGCTCATACATAGTTTGATTTTGTTTTAGTAAAGTTTCGTTCTTTCTGTCTTCAAGGATTTTGTTTTGAGATTTAGTTTGTGTGTTTTGGTTTTGGGTTATGTTTTGTTTGCCGCGTGATTGATTCTGTCTTGTTTATAAGATTTTTTCTCTGTTTGAATTGTGATTTATTTTTTAGATTATTAATGATAGCCTTTTAGAGTGTTTTTTTTTTAACCTGGGCTGCTTATGGAGTGTGAATGGTGTGAGTGCAGGCTCAGCTAATCTTTTAGAGTTTTTTGGTTGTCTGAATGATTTTTGTGTTCTGAATAATCCATTTTGTTCTTGTCAATGTTTTCGGTTTGTGTTTTTTTATTTAAAGTTAGCTATTTGATCTCTTAAGAAACAATGAATATAAAAATCGACATCATTATTTACTGTGGCTTTGAGATATTGCATGATTATGAATTGGCTTACTATGTTTTGAGCTTGTTTGGGTTACATATTGTTAATGCTTGATACTGATGCTGTGATATCCCTATGGTTTAGTCCATAATTGAAATGGCATTCTTTAACAAGCTCGGGAGCCTAGCGAGGCAGTCAATTTCCCAGAAGGGGCAAGTTCCAATGGTGTCCATGTTGAACACTATTCGCTGCATGTCGTCATCCAAGCTTTTCATTGGAGGTATTAATGAACAATTGCATTTTGAATGCTCCAAATGGTGTTGATGAATACTTGATGTTTGAATGATACAAGTTCATTTGTGTTTTGTATTAATGCTCTGCTGTTGTCTATCTTGTCTGTGTTTTAGGGCTTCCATGGTCAACTGATGACCATACTCTTAAGGAAGCATTTTCTGGCTATGGGGAAGTGATAGAGGGTAAGTTTGAGCATGTGTAGTTGAACCAGTTATTTAGTAAGGTTTTCTTTTATTAAACCTCGTTCACAAACATGAGCACACTATTTTTCTCTGGCTGTAAAATGATGACTGAGACTGGTGGATTAGCCATTGTCAAAGTTTTCCTGATCTGATTCTACTATGACAATTTCAGAAAGATATAAGTGTCATTTTAGTTGGATATTTAAAGTTTTAATGACAGTAATTGAGTTTAGTGTGGCTGCTGTTGCAAAACGTTCTTTACTCTGCTGGGTTCTGTTTTACAGCAAGGGTTATCATGGATAGAGAGACTGGGAGATCTCGTGGATTTGGGTTTGTTAGTTATGATAGCAGTGAATCTGCCAGTGAAGCACAATCAGCAATGGATGGCCAGGTCAGAAATAGAATGTTTTTGAGGGAGTTGATTTCCCTGATTACTGAACTATGTATTGACTGATCATGCTTATTTTGCAGGAGCTGGGTGGAAGAAATGTTCGCGTGTCCTTTGCTGAGGAAAGGAGCCGACCACCACGATCTTACAATGACGATTACCAAGGGAATCGAGGTTATGATAATTGAAGTTGATGAACTACAGCTTTATGCGCTGCCAAGGCCCTAAATAGCCTTGCTGCTTTATCTTGTTGCTTCTAGCGGAGTAGAGATTGCATTTTAATTTTCTTGATCATTTTGAAGTAAATCCTAACTTTATCCATGTTTTGGGTCGATGATTACATTTTACAGAAATAAAGTTTCGATGTACACTTAATATTCTTTATTAATCTCTAAAAAATCTGCTAAATTATAATTATTGTCAATATAGCTGCCATAAATACGACTTTTACCTTATCAGAAGGATCATACCAGTTAGAATTATCAACCTTGTTTTGCTTTGACAGGGTTTTACAGGCAACAGTTTAAAATGAAGCAAATAGAAGTAAGAATGTAACGTAGTATGTAAGCTGCACTATATATTACATTTTACCGCATGCATCTTAAGAAGAGCGAGGGTGTCAATCATTTTTTTTATTTATCAAAAGATCAGAACATCTTTGACCCCATGTGATAACTAAAAAAAAAATGGGGTAAAAAACAAAAAATATCCCTTGACTTTAGGAAAAAAAAAAAGACCCTAATTAACACTATAAAAATTCCAAAACACTCCTAATTGTGTGTTAATATTGTGTGTTCAATCATTTGGTTTTTAAAAGGCAAAATAGTCATCTGCACTGTTTGCAATCCATAATAAAAACATTAAGTATAATTAGTGTTATATATAATATTAATTAAACTAAATTTTTAATATATTTTTATATCAATTTGATATATATAAAAAAATAATTTTTTGCAAGTATGAATTTTAAATTTAAATAATTGATGATTTTTTTTTTCGAGCAATAAACCTACTGCTTGGAATGGAACATATATTTTTACATTATCAACACTAATTGTACAAGTACCATGCAAATCACACTGGAAAAAAAATTCATGCTAACACTATGCGAAATCAAAGATTAGTTAATGTACTGGTCAGGTTTTAAGTTTGCTCTTCAATGATTACGATTTCGAGTCCTCTTAAGGTCACTGAAGACTTACATGGTCGTTAACTTTAGGGTCCGTGAGATTAGTTGAAGTACATATAAGCTGACCCGAACACCCACGTTAATAAAAAAAAATTAGTTAATACACATGTTATTGTTTTCATAAATTGCGCTTAAATAATTAGTTGTAGAAAGTGATTATGTTTTTTTTATATAAAAATATATTAGTATTATAATACGTGTTAATAGAATTCTAAGCTAATTTAATGTATTATATAACACGAGAAGAAATCAAACATTATAAATACATTTTTTATTTGCATAATTTTTTTAATTAAGTAGTGAAAGAATTGTTAGAATTCAAAAAAGGATAGAAGAAAAGTGTATTTATTAAGTTGCTGTTAATGGCTTATAAATAGCCTTACACTGAGACAAGAATGAAATAACAAACTCACGATATATTTGCATGTAATCATGGTTAACTGATTCTAACAGAAAAATAGAAACTTGTTTCTCAAGCACAGGAGAAATTATTCAACATAACTGAAACTGATCCTAAAAACAAGGAAACAACTTGGAAATCTTCAACAGTTTATCATCCTCCCTTAAACTGAGTTCTATCAGTTTATACTTGGAGATTCACACACACCCAGTAGCCTTCGCATCTTCAGAAAGACGTCAAGCTTCAATGGTTTTGTTAATATATCAGCAACTTGCTCCTGTGTAGAACACGTAATTAATTCATCTAATCCATCCTTGACAAGTTCTCGGAGAAAATGAAATCTGATATCTATGTGTTTACTGCGCCCATGCATTACAGGGTTCTTTGAGAGTTTGATTGCTGAAATATTGTCACAATACACCTTCGTTGGAGTGCTTTGTGTTTGATGGAGGCTTTTCAAAATTCTGTTTATCCACACGACTTGGCATGCACTGGATGCTGCTGCTATAAACTCAGCTTTAGTGGTGGATAGGGAGACAACATGTTATTTTTTAGAAGACCAGGAAATGGCTCCAGAGCTCAAAAGAAAAACATAACCTGAGGTGCTTTTTCTGTCATCTTGATCACCAGCAAAATCACTGTCAGTGTATCCAAAAAACTCTGCACTTCCTCCCTTCTTGTAAAATATTCCAAAGCTGGTCGTGCCTTTGACAAACCTTAAAACTCGTTTTGCTGCTTGTAAGTGAGATTCAGTGGGTCTTTCCATGTATCTGCTAATTAAATTGACAATAAACATTAAATCTGGACGTGTAGCCGTGAGATACATGAGACTTCCCACTATTTGTTTGTAGAATGTACTGTCAACTGTAATGCCTTCTTCATCTTTTGTGAGTTTAAAACCAGGAACTGCCGGATTGTGGACTGAATTGCATTGATTCATTTTGAACCTCTGTAGAAGCTCTTGAGCATATTTACGTTGACTGATGAAGATACCATCTGTTCTCTGTAATACTTCAATACCTAGAAAAAATCTCATTCTACCAAGGTCTGTCATGTCGAATTCAGTCATCATGGAAGTCTTAAGTTGTTCGAACAACATGGGATCATTACCGGTAAAAATGAGATCATCAATGTAAAGACACAATTAAAATTTTACCTCCATCAACAGTTCTGATGAATAAAGTGTGCTCATATGGGCATTTGATGAAGCCTTCTTTGATGAAATATGCTTCAATTCGACTGTACCAGGCTCGGGGAGCCTATTTGAGTCCATATAAAGCCTTCTTGAGTCGATAGACCTTGGATTCGTTTCCTTTCTGTTCATAACCTGGTGGCTGATCAACAAAGACTTCTTCATTAATTTCCCCATGTAGGAAAGCTGACTTGACGTCAAGTTGATAAATCACCCAACTGTTCTGTGCAGCAAGAGAAATAACAATTCGGATGGTGTCCAAACGAGCCACTGGTGCGAATACCTCAGCATAATCAATTCCATATTGCTGGCAGTATCCTTTAGCAACTAACCTTGCCTTGTATTTGTCTACTTCCTCATTTTCATTGACCTTTGTTTTAAACACCCACTTCACTCCTATAGTTTTGCTTCCTGATGGCAACACAGTGAGTTCCCATGTATCATTCCTTTCTATGGCTTGCATTTCTTGATCCATAGCTTGCCTCCATTTTTCTAAGTTTACTGCCTCTTCAAACGTCATAGGGTCACTGTCACTTAACAAAGCTAAAAGTGTCATGTTTGTAGTTTCTTCATCAGAAAAATGTTGACCAGATACATAGTCCTGCATCCAGACTGGTGGCCTTCTAGTTCATCCCTGCAAGGACAAAATGTTGCTATTTGAAGTATGGCTTTCATCTGCATCTTCAGGTTGTTCTGCATCTCCAGGTTGTTCTGCATTATGGCTTTCATCAACATCTTCAGGTTGTTCTGCATTGAGTTCAGGCTCTTCTATGCTATTAATAATTTCTCTAGGCTCTGCATCAGCTCCAAAACCTTCTGTACAATTCTCATCTTCAGGTTGTTCTCCCACTTCATTAGCTTCCCACTCAAGATCAGTCAATATATTTTGTTTGTGAGTATCATCCCAGCACCATTGTTGATCTTCTTCAAACACAACATCCCGACTGACAATGATTTTGTTAGAAATAGGATTAAACAATCTATACGCCTTAGATTCTTCACTTACTCCAAGCAAGACGCATTTTAAGCTCTTTGCATCAAGCTTCATTCGTTTACTGTCTGGTACATGCACATGAGAAACACAACCAAAAATTTGAAAATGATCTACTGATGGTTTAATTCCACTCCATGCCTCTTCAGGTGTTCTATTCTTCACGACAAAAGTTGGACATCTATTCAGCACATGCACAGTCCAATTTACAGCTTCAGGCCAGAATGTCTTTGGGATTTGTTTTGCATGCAACATACTTCGCACCATATTCATAATAGTACAATTTTTCCTTTCTGCAACTCCGTTTTGTTGAGGAGTATAAGCAGCTGTCAATTGTCTATGGATGCCATTTTCATCACAGAAATT
>Ga0307510_10002895_pt1 | contig 19752 bp, 16 predicted proteins | sample 12_EM_MG_FD_207224 | JGI IMG/M metagenome (GOLD analysis project Ga0307510, IMG submission 207224) | Populus trichocarpa ectomycorrhiza microbial communities from riparian zone in the Pacific Northwest, United States - 12_EM | ecosystem: Host-associated > Plants > Roots > Unclassified | place...
TTCCTCAGCAAACAAACCCTGGTATGACGGATAAAGTTGGTAAATATTCAGATCCATTATTTGTTTGGACAAATCAACTACTTTTTGCCATTGATGCTGACGGAGGTATAATTTCATCAACAGCGTCAAGGCAGCGCCTTTGGTAGCGCGACCCGGATCATTTGTGCTGTAAATGCTGTTGTTAGCATAGCTAACCGGTAATACGCTTATACCATTGTTCAGATCACCGATCAGAAAAGTCTCAATATCTGCAACAGAAGTTAACGGGGCTTTGGTAGTATAAGCCGGGTTAGCAACGTCTTTTTCGGTCACCAAAACAACAGGACCCCATAAATCAGTCAGGTCCATATAAGCTACTGCACGCAGAAATTTTAGCTCGGCAAGGAACTGGCTTTTCTGAGCGTCGGTAATACTTGTCATCGCTGAAATATTATAGATTGCATTGTTAGCATCTGATACCAGCTTATATATCTGTCGCCAATCTTCAGCAATCAAACCGTTTCCCGAGTTCCACTGAGCCGATGAAAGGTTGCCAGGGTCACCGCCATAACTACAGTGGCCCAAATCTGTTGCCAGATCGGTAAGCGCAAAGTGCCTTACCGTCCAATAATCAAAGTTATCGCCTACAGAAGGGCCTTTTAAACGACCGTACACTGCGTTAACCGCAGCAATAGCATCTGATTCCGTTTTAAAGGCATTGGTGCTGGTCAAGGTACTATATACCTTGGGGTCAAGATTTTTATTACAGCTCACCTGCATAATTGCCGAGGCTGCTAATAACAGAACTATATATTTTTTCATTTTTCCTATTTTATGTTAATCCTATACAGAATAAATCCCATTAATTACTGAAGTGAAAGCCTTATACCCATAGCAAAGGTTCTGAATGCCGGGAATGCGCCGAAATCCAATCCTCCCCCTATATTTGAACCGCTATGTACGTTTACTTCAGGGTCGGTACCCTTGTATGAAGTAATGGTCAGCAGGTTTTGTGCCGTTCCATATATCCTCAATCCCTGGATATGTTTAATGTGAGTGAACAGTGATTTTGGCAAATTATAGCCCAGTGAAAGTGATTTTAACCTTAAATAAGATGCATTTTCAACAAATCTTGAGTTCACATAGTTATTGCTGTAAGCGCCCAGAAAATAACCTTCACGCGGTATAGAGGTATTCTCGTTCACTCCCGGAACAAACCTATTCAACGCATCAGTTGATGTGGTAGATTCCAGCACTAAACGGTTCATATCATATAGGTGATAACCGAAGGCGCCCTGGAAGAATATATTCAGGTTAAACCCTTTATATTGAAAATCGTTACCAAAACCTAAGATATAATGCGGGGTGGTATTGCCAAGGTAAGTCCTGTCGGCCGGAGTGATGGCACCATCACCATTTACGTCCTTGTATTTAGGATCACCCGGTTTAGAATCTGGTTGCGGAGCATAGGTCTCGCCTGTTTTTATAACCCCTGCATACACGTATCCGAAAAGCTCACCCAATTCCTGTCCTGGTACCAGTTTGGTGAACTGTTGCCCCGAAACTGTACCGCTAGGGTTGGCTGTAGTTCCATCTACTTCGGCAACTCCCGGAGCAAGTGTCAGGTCTTTTTGTTTGTTGTAAGCAATGTTAAAGCTGGTATTCCATGAGAAGTCAGACGATTTGATATTGGCTGTATTAACACTCAATTCGATACCTTTATTCTCTATCGAACCACCATTTACCCAAACATTGTTGAAACCGTAATATTGACCGATCGGTATCTGGATCAACAAATTGCTGGTAACTTTGCGGTAAACGTCGATAGTTGCGGTAATCCTGTCGTTAAGGAAGCCCATATCCAAACCAGCGTCGAATTGTGCGGTACTTTCCCATTTCAGGTTCGGGTTTGCCAGTGCTGTAGGTTCAATGCCCGGCTGTAAAGTGCCATCGGGGTTAAGCACTACGTTCCAGTTACCGAATGTACTCAGGTAAAGGTAATTTGGAACGCGATCGTTACCGGTAACACCATAACTTACGCGTGCTTTCAGGCTGGAGAAAGTATTCAGGTTTTTGATAAAGCTTTCATCACCCAAACGGTAAGCTAATGCGCCCGAAGGGAACAGGCCATAACGGTTTTTAGGGCCGAATTTAGACGAACCGTCATACCTCATGGTGAAAGTTGCCAGGAGCTTATCCTTATATGAGTAGTTGGCCCTTCCGAAATAGTCAGTTAAAGTTGATTGTGTTTTGCCGCTGCTGTAACCGTTTGATATAGATCCTGCGGCCAGGTTGTAATACAAAAACTCGTCGGTTGAAAAATTCTTGCTGCTTGAATATAATGACTCGCTGATATCCTTTTGGTTTGATGTACCCAAAAGCACATTAAAATCATGCTGCTCATTGACCTTAAATTTGTAAGTAAAGTAATTCTCTACCAACCATCTGAAGGCATTTTGATTCTGCACTGATGCTATACCATGATTTGCCTGGCCTGCCGGGATGGTACTTGGCGTATATTTCCCTTCACTAGATTCGCTATATTCGGATCCCGCATTTAAGTGATAGGTGAGGTTTTTAATAATCTGATAGTCGACAGTTACATTACCATTAAATAATTTATTCTCTAAATTATCTGTTGGTGCCAGTAAATTGGCCAAAGCATTTTGAACCCCACTGTTGCCAGGCGGAATATAAAAGTGATACGAACCGTCAGCATTGTAAACAGAAGCTGAAGGAGGTGCAGTCAGTAAACCATACAGCGGTGCTGTAATATCACCTGAATAGCTTTGTAAGGAGGAATTAGTACTGGCTCCGTAAAAATTGGCGTTTACGGTAAGATCATCACTCATCTTTTTCTCAGCACCGATCCTGGCAGAATACCGCTGCATGCTGGTATTTTTTAAAACGCCAAGCTGGTTAAGGTAATTCCCGGAGACATATAACTTCGAGGTTTCGTTACCGCTGCTAATGCTTAAGCTCCGGTTGGTTACATTAGCATCCTGCATAGCTGCGTTAAGCCAATTGGTATTGGCTATTTGCGAACCTGAAGGAAACGGTGGGGTCTTCCCATCTTCGGTTGCGGTCGCATTTTGTATGGACGCATATTGCCGCCCGGTTAATAATGAAGGTTTATATGTTAAATATTGCTTCCCGTTTGATACATCTGCATCAATATTTGCCTTACCCTGTTTGCCCTTTTTTGTGGTGATCAGTACGACACCATTAGCACCGCGTGAACCATAAATAGCGGTTGCAGAAGCATCCTTCAGCACCTGGATATCCTCAATGTCATTCGGGTTTACCTGGTTACCATTGTCTGAGATAAAGCCATCAACTACATATAGTGGCGCGTTGCTGGTATTAATTGAGTTACCGCCACGGACAGTAATGTTAATACCACCGCCAGGAGCAAAGTTTGATTGCTGCACCTGAACGCCCGCTGCCTTGCCCTGTATCGCCTGGCCAACATTTGCAGTGGTTCCGCCAAGGTTCAGGTCGTCGCTTTTAATGGAGCTTACAGAGCCGGTAAGGTCGCTTTTCTTCACAGCACCATAACCAACTACCACCACTTCCTGCAATGACTTGTTATCTTCCTGTAATTGTATAGTTAAAGACGTCTCGGCAGATACTGTCACCTCTTTAGTTAAATACCCGGTAAAGCTTACCACTAAAACTGATCCCGGTTCAGCATCAATAGTAAACTGCCCGTTAATATCAGTTGCTATTGCTTTTTGTGTGCCTTTTACTTTGACAACGGCCCCGGGCAAAGGCTGCCCCTTGGTATCCACCACCTTGCCTTTTATGGTTGCTACCAGGTTTTCATGGGCTGTTTTATGCCGGTCAGCGGCAAAAGCAGCCGGCATTATAAAAAAATGCAGAAAAGCCAGGCACAATACTATGCTGATGTTTCTGCGGTTTTTTAAATGATAGAGTAAATTTAAATTCATATGATTTGAATAGTTTAGAAATAATTGGTTTCACTGTTGGTATTCTGATGCATTCCCTTATGCTTATTAAAAGAAGGATCAGGGCGGTTGCTGCGTACTTTTCATAATCAGTCATTTAAATAATTAGTAAAAGGCATGTTAATTTTGCGTTATCAATAGTGGAAGGTAAGGAGGTCAAAAGCCACTTAAAGAAATTTACACAACGCAAACGTTTGTGCTGCGCACCTCCCGAACAACGGCTCCAAAAGAGAAAATGCCCCTCTGTTTAATTCAGCAGGCCAGGCAATAAACATTGACAATTAGCCGGGCTGAATTCCAATTATATAGCAGGAAAAACACAGTGAATCTGACGAATTAAAGCAAAACAAATCCATTTGCGGCATGTCATAACAAACGTTTGCGTGAAAAATTGGGGAGGCTGGAATGATTTGAATTTCAATTCCTTAATTTAGCATAGCCATGTCCCGTATCAGTGCCAATCATCCATCCGCCAAATACTATAAGTTTTCGTTTTGCGACGGAATGGAAGCATTGTACCTGCATAATCATAAAACACCTTTTCCATCCCACTTCCACCCTACTTTTAACATAACACTGGTGTACGACGGGGTATTCAATACGAAATTGCATGACAGGCTGGTGCTTGCGCCTTCGGGAACAATATTGATAACAAATCCCCAGGAAATCCATGCTAATCCACGGGAAGACGACAGCGGTGTTTCGTTCTTTACGTTCTATGTTAGCCAGGAATTTCTTGAGCATTGCAATGACGGCAACCCTGTGTTTTTCGAAAATAAAACCATTGATGATTCGGAACTCTTTGCCGACCTGCACCAGCTATCCATCAAACTAACAAATAACAGCGATCAGGCTTCGATAGAAAACGATTTTAGAATCTCCTTGGCCCGTCTCGCCGCAAAATATGGCTCGGTTAGCTCAGAAACACCCTATAGAATACAACTCTTATTTGATCAGCTTTTAGCAGAAGATCATTTTGAAAAGTTTTCCCTGGCCGACGCAGCAAAACGTTTCGGGATAGATAAATATAAATTCATACGCCTTTTCAAATATCAAACCGGCTTGACGCCTAATAATTATTTCATCTACAAGCGCATCGAAAAAAGCAAAGCCATGCTTAGCGAAGGTAAAGATCTGTTGAGTGTAGCCATCGACTTAGGTTTCTACGATACTGCCCATTTCTGCAATTACTTCAAAAAATTCACCGGCATTTCTCCAACCACCTACACCACATCAGGTTAGTATTGCAATATCTTACAATTCTTTACAAAAGCTCCGCGCTAACTTCGGTGTATGAAAAAATTATTATTACTTCTGTGTTGCCTTTCTTCAATAAGGAGCTTCTCTCAGACCTATACCAAACAACAGTATAAGGACGACTTCAATTTCTTTTGGCAAACCGTTAACGACAATTACTGCTACTTCGATAAAAAACAGGTGGATTGGGTTAAGCTCAAGCCAATATACGAGGCCCAGATCGACACCGTTACTACAAGGTCAGGCTTTGTATCAACATTAGAACGGGCGATTTACGAGCTGTATGATCATCATTGCGGGCTGCATACCAACAATCCGGAATCGCGCAGGCTGGTACCCACCGCTACGGATATATGGGCCGAATATCATAACGATAAGCCCGTTGTTGTTGAAGTACGAAAAGGTTTCGGTGCCGAAAAGGTTGGAATCCGCGCAGGCATGGAAGTGGTTGCTATAAACGATATCCCGGTTAACCAGGCCATTCTTCCTTATTTAAGCCAAACGGTTAATGCCGAATCTAAAAGTTTTGCATTGCGATTGGCCCTGGCCGGCGATCATCACACCAAAAGGAAAATCACGCTGATGAATAATAATCACTCCATTGATTTTTTCCCCGACCAGGATGGTTTGATGCTTGAAAATATCACTTATCCCGCGTTGGTAGAATCAAAAGTATTGGATAACATAGGCTATATAAAAATCAACAATTACCTGTTTGATAATGCCATCATTGCAAAGTTTGACAGCGTATTAAATGCTCTAATAAAAACCAAAGCCATTATTATTGACCTGAGGGAAACGCCCAGCGGTGGAAATACATCCGTAGCCCGTGCTATTTTAGGGCGGTTTATCAGCAAAGAACAGTTTTATCAAAAGCACGAATTGTATGCTGAAGAAAAAGCCACCGGAATTAAGAGAAGCTGGGAAGAAATAGTTTCACCAAGAGGTATTATTTATACAAATCCGGTTGTAGTTTTGGCCGATCATTGGACCGGGAGCATTAGTGAGGGCATTACCATTGCATTTGATGGGATGAAAAGGGCCACAGTGATTGGTACGCAGCTGGCCAGGTTAAACGGAGCGGTTGATGGCTTTGAAATGCCAAATACCAAAATTGGTTTTAACATAGCTACCGAGAGGCTTTATCATGTAAACGACACGCCAAGGGAGCTTTTTAACCCGGCGATACCGGTAGATGTGAGCAACCAGGCTCCAGGAAATGATTTGATATTAAAGACAGCAATAAATTATCTAAATAAGTTTAAGTAAATAGTATGAGTAATCCAGGTACCATAAATTTCGCAAGTGAGAATTTCGCAGGTGTTCAGGGCGATATGATGCAGGCGTTGATCGATGCCAATGTGTCCCATGTCCCCTCTTATGGAAAGGATCATTTTACTTCCGATGCAATAGATCTGTTTAAAGAGACCTTTGGAAATAACATCGAAGTATATTTCACTTTTAATGGTACCGGCGCAAATAATTTTGGACTGGGCTGTGTTGCGGAAAAATATCACTCTATTTATTGTTCCGATGTAGCACACCTGTATGTTGATGAATCTACCGCGCCGGAGTCTTTTGTCGGGTGCCGCATCTACCCTGTTAATTCTGAAAACGGAAAGATCAAACCGGACGAGTTGAGAGTTGCAATAAAAAGAAAAGGTGATATTCACCACCCGCAGCCACGTGTAGTTTCGATAACCCAGCCAACAGAATACGGCACGGTTTACACTATCGAAGAATTAAAGGCAATTAAAGCGGTGTGCGTTGAAAATGACATGCTGCTGCACGTGGATGGCGCGCGCTTTTTTAATGCAGCAGTTTGCCTCGGTTGCTCATTAAAGCAAATGTCCGCAGATGCAGGCATAGATATCCTTACCCTGGGTGGAACCAAAGCCGGGATGATGTTCGGCGAGGCGGTTATTTTCTTTCATGCAAATTCAAACGGCTCTTATAAATTCAATTTAAAGCGGAGTATGCAGCTGGCATCCAAGAATCGTTTTATCGCGGCGCAATTCCAGGCTATGCTCAAAAACGACTTGTGGCGCAGCCCGGCCGCTTATACAAATAACCTGGCGAAAAAATTTGAGAAGGAGATCGCCCATATACCAGCTGTTAAAGTTGCCTACCTTATAGAGACCAATGCGGTATTCTTAAATATATCTAAACCCCTGTACGAAAAAATGCAACCGCACGCCAATTTTTATTACTGGAATGAGCAAAAGAATGAAGCCCGGCTGATTTTCTCCTTTGATAATACAGAGAAGGAAATTGCTGATTTCGCCGCACTTTTAGCAGAAAATGCGAAAGATAGATATCCGTAAGTATTTTTTTTAAGACTTCCTTATACAAATAGCTTCAGAGTCAGTTGTTTGCGTATTTTTGTTAAATCGTCTCGCACACAATACGCGTAGAGGCATAATAAATGTTCAGAAGCAAGTATGTGCAAGGTTTATAACACAATAGGCTGCTTAACTACAATAGAATCGCATTTGCACGAACACAACATCAATGAATATAGATCATTAAATGAGTTAATCGATTTTCAGAACAACTATTCTGTTGCACGGCAACAAATCATTTCAGATCATAAACTTCTGGTTGAGGAGGAAAAAAATACGCTTAGCGATAAAATAGCCCAATTAGATCATTCTATTGAGGCAAAGAAAAGTGCACTTGAACAACAGTTACTATCGGAGCTTGACAAATTAAAGCATCGGTTAGATAGCTTAGCTTCAGCTCATTCCAATATCATCCAGGCATTTATCTATTACGTTAAAAAAAACATTCTTAAGCTAAGGATTCAGTATAATAAATTCACTTACAGTTTTAAGGTCAAGTATTCACTCAAACATTTAACCAAGAATTATAACAAGAAAAACAGCCGCTATCAATATATCGTTTCGCACTTTGAAAACGCGGTAAACGAAAGCAGTTCGCTACAACTACAAAAACTTGACCGGGAAAAGGAAATAATTGACCAGATAAATAGTTCAATTTATGGGGCATTGGGAGAACAAAAGGTGGTTAGGGAATTAGAAAAATTATCTGACGATCACATTTTAATCAATGATTTTACTTGTAGATTTCATCCACCCATTTATAACAAAAAAGAAAACGATCACATAATATCTGTACAGATTGACCACATCTTAGTATCTCCCTTAGGTATTTTTCTAATAGAAACAAAAAACTGGAGTCAACACTCAATAAATAATCAAAGCCTGTATTCCCCTGTTCGGCAAATAAAAAGAACAAACTTTGCTTTATACAAAATATTGAATGGAGATATCTCCAGTGCAAAATTACCCTTAAATAAACATCACTGGGGTGACAGAAAAATTCCAATAAGAAATCTGATCGTTTTGATAAATCACAAACCGATCGAAGAGTTCAAATATGTAAAAATCTTAATCTTAAATGATCTGCTTGGTTATATCAATTATTTTAAGCCCTGCTTTTCCGCAAGTGAGACGCAAATTATAGCAAACTATTTACTTGAATTATAAGGAAATAATGGCATTCTAACATTTCCCTCGTTGTCGCAGGCCTCCGCTTGAGGTCCACATGTTATCTGTACGCCATGCAACCCCGCCTTGCAAATTCATCTAATCCACTGTTCCGATTTGTACAATTTTAAGATTGACAGCTGCTATATTTTTGTCAGGAAATCAATTTAAAATGATATGAAAAGGATCAATATTCTATCTGTAATTCTGCTGTTTGCAATGTTATTTCTGTTTCAAAAATCCAGCGCACAACAGTCAACCGAGAACTCCAATCTCGAGGAAGCGAAAAAGGCAATAGCAGCAAGTAATAGCGTCTATTTCCAGGCTTTTACAAAGGGGGATTCATCCATATTTATAAACCGTTATGCTAAAGATTGCTGGATCATGCCGCCAAATGCACAGGCCCTATGCGGCGCAAATGCCCCTCTTGAATTTTTCAATATAGCCTATTATAAAATTGGTCTCAGAAATGGTAAATTTATTACGACCGACGTATTTGGCGATGGCAGGGAATTTGTTACCGAAGTAGGGTTCTGGCAATCATTTGATGCCAACAATAAAATGTTCGACAATGGCAAATTTCTTGTCCTGTGGAAAAAAACGCCCGAAGGATGGAAAATGTTCAGGGATTCATTCAGCAGCGACAACAATAAATAGAAATAAGAATCATATCTTCACTTATGGAATTTAAGTATTTTTTACCTTCGGAGGTCTTAAAGCCATATATTAAGCATTACTATATCTTCGAATCGGATTCAGACGCCGGGTTTGAGGATACCGTATTCCCGAGCGGCGACATGGAAATGATCTTCAACCTGGGCGAAGGCATTTGGGAATCATCAGTTGACAATATATTCTCCAGGACACCCAAAATCGAATTATGGGGACAGATCACCAAGCCATTGGCAATAAGGTCAAACGGCAGGCACACCATGCTGGGCATAAAATTTTTCACGCATTCTGCCGCCTATTTTTTGGATGATGAGATCGGGATTTTTAATGACCAGGTTTCTGATCTCGCTGATATCATAGGCAAGCCGGTAAAGGTTTTGCATATGCAACTTTTGGAAACAAAGGTTACGGCCAAAAGAATAGAGCTTATCGAGCATTTCTTATTGAGAAGACTGATAGCCGGTGAGAAAAAGTCTTTCAGGATAGATAAAGTCGGTCACATTTTAACAAGCATTAAAAAAAATCCGGAGGAAAATAACATTAATAATATCGCATCAAAATATGGTATTACCTCCCGTTATCTTCACAAACTGATCCATCAGCATACCGGCCTTTCTCCCTCTTCATTCAATAAGATAATCCGGTTCCAGTTCAGCCTGAAGCTTATTACCAAAAACGATCAGCCTTTTACCTCCATCGCTTACAATTGCGGTTATTTTGACCAGTCTCACTTTATCAGAGATTTTAAATCCTTTACAGGCCTCACCCCTTCCGCTTACCTGGAAAATATCACCCCGGTAAATCAACTTCTTCAGCAATAATTTTTCAGGAGTTCCGATCCGTACAATTTTAGGGTTTATCCTCCGGGTAACTTTGTTAAAAATTAATTATTAAACAAAGTAAATCCTTATTGTATGAATCATTTCGAGACATTTAAACAACTGCATCAAAATTCAACACCTTTTTTGTTGGGGAATATTTGGGATGTAAACAGTGCAAGAATATTTGAGGCTAATGGCTATAAAGCGATCGGAGTATCCAGCCAGGCATTAGCCAATTCTTTGGGTTATGAAGATGGAGAAAATCTGCCCTTTAATATTCTGCTTCAAGTGGCTAAAAGAGTGGTTGAAGTAGTCAATATCCCTTTTTCGGTTGACATGGAAGGCGGATATAGCCGGACGGTAGCAGGTATTCTAGAAAACATAGAAAAGCTATATGACGTGGGTGTCATTGGGATCAACCTGGAAGATACCATTCCGGGTAATAAACGCCAGTTTCAGCCCGTAGGGGAATTTCAGAAGGTTCTTTCAGCCGTAGCGGATCATATCAGCCGGAACAATTTAAAGCTATTCGTAAACGTCAGGACTGACGGTTTCCTGCTTGGTATGCCAACAGCGCTTACAGAAACACTTACGCGGATCAAAAGTTATGAAAACGCAGGCGTTGATGGAATATTCGTTCCCTGCATTACTGACAGGGATGATATTAAAGAAGTAGTAAAAACTACCCACCTTCCCATTAACGTAATGTGCATGCCTAACCTGCCAGACTTTGAAGAGCTGGGATCACTTGGTGTGAAAAGGATGAGCATGGGGCCATTTCTTTTCAATAAGGTCTATAGCAATGCTGCAGAACTCGCAAAAGCGGTTTATAGCGGCAAAAACTTCTCATCTATACTTTAAAAATTCTTTATTAACATTTAAATAAAACAAAATGAACCTACCAAAAAGAGCAGAAGACGCTCACGCCACATTAGCAGCCGCCTTCAATACAGGCGATGTAGCCACAGTAATGAATATGTATGATGTTACAGGCATTATTGTACCCGAACCCGGAAAACCTGTATCAGGCAGGGAAAAGTTTGAGGAATCAATAAAAGCCATTTTATCCATCAAGGGAAAAATGGAGATCAAAACAGTTTACTGCCTTCAAACAGGAAATATTGCATTAGGGAGATCTGAATGGAGCATTACAGACGGCAGCGAAGTAAAAATCAGCGCCAAAGGCATAGAAGTAATGAAGCAGCAAACAGACGGCACCTGGAAAATTGTGATAGACCAGGCATTCGGCGCCGAAGCTAATCTTGTTGCTTAAGACGATCGTTTCGCAAACGCAAAGCCCGGCTGTACATCAACAGTCGGGCTTTTATTTGACTTAATAAATTAATAAGATTTACTTCTCAACAACCGGGAACTGGGATATCCTTAATTTGGTACACCCATAAGGTATCAAAGTAATTTCCTGGTCAGGTTGCTTAGGCACATTTTCATTATATATGATACTGTAAGGCAGCGGACCGGCCATGTCATTATACAAGTGCCATGACGGAATTTGCCTGCCGGTTGTTTTAATTACAATTGGGGCGGCATCCAAAGTCCAGGGATAATCGGGGATATTTTTTGTGTCCGTAACTTTAAATTGCTCATCCAGTTTATCTTTTGGGGTATTGATCAACCCAAAATTCCAGGGAGAAGTTGGTCTCACTTCATAAAAACTGCTGCCGTAATTAATCGTATCTTTTTTATTCTTTACTTGTTTGACATCCTGGCCAATCTTCAAGGCATATACCAATGGCCCGCGTTCAACTGATACCGAGTTTTCATACCACCTGTTTTGCCGGATATGCATCGGCAGCTCCAGTTCCACTACATCACCTGATTTCCATCCCCTGCTGATCTTCACCACCTGGTTACCGTCAGGCTCCTGCTCTACCTTCCCGTTAACTTTGATAGTTGCCTTTTTGCACCATTCCGGTATACGCAGGTGGAATGGAAAAGCACCCGGGGATTTGCTATTTGCATTTATAGTGAATCTGATCGATCCACTGAAAGGATAGTTAGTTTCCTCCTTAACAGTCACAGCGACATTGTTAACTACATTCACTTTTACCTCCGATGGTGAATAAACCAAAGCAGCAATTCCTTTATCCGCCGTCGCATACCACAAATTTTGTGTGAATTTTGGCCAGCCCTGGTGCATATTGCTTGTGCAGCAAGCATAACCGGTAAGTAAGCCATAGCATACATCCGTACCGCTATGGTTGATATCAAAATTGCGGTCGGCCTGGGTGACCATTACTTGGTTGGCCTGCTGAAAATATTGCCTGTCGATCAGGTTTTCATCTACCTGGGCAGGTAAAGCATTAAAGGCAATTTTCTCCAAATGGTCTGCATAGCTTACATCTCCTGTGATCTCCAACGTATTCTCGAGCGTAAACATCATCTCGACAGCCGTGCATAATTCCGAACCTTGTGTCGGATTATTACCATGTAACGATTCATCGCCCCCAAACATACCATTGGCCATCTCGTCATATTTGCGCAGATCGGCATAGCTTTTTTCTGTTGCCTCCAGGTATTTTTTATCGGTATGGTGCTGATAATAAATAATAGGCTCCTTCATTCCTTCAGCCAGGTTTACACCGTGAATGTTGCCATCTCTTGCCAGCAGGTCAGTATTTAAAAAAGAGCCTGTATAATCAAAAGTTTGTTTGTGCAACAGATCAGCAAGGTCTAACAAAAATTTGTCCCCTGTAATATTATATAGCCAGTAAACCACCATCAGGTTATCCCCTGCCCTATAACGCGCCCAAAACGACCAATGATCGAGCGGATGCGCAGGCAACTCCTTCAATTGATACCTGAAATAATTGGTCAGTAGTTTAATTACCCTTTGGTCACCTGTAGCTGAATAATATTGTTTCAATACCTTCAGCATTACGATCTTTGGCCACCAGTCGTGGCTATTATCCCGTTGTATACCTGGCTCCGGGCTATAATCCTTCGCCGGGCCGAAATAACCGTCAGGTTGTTGACTTTTAAGTGTCCACTCTATCCAGGGCTTTACTTTGGCAATAAGCTCTTTGTCATTTAAAATATAAGCAAGTGGCAGTAAGCCATCGATCCAGTACGGGCCACGCTCCCACTGGTCCCCATCACCGCCAAGCCATCCGTTGCGCTTCCCCATTACAGAGGGGTAAAGCCTGTCCAGGTTACCCGTAGCACCATTTTTTTGCCTGATGAGCATTTCCCTAAGCCAGCCTTCAGGCTTGATAGCACCTAACGGCAGTTCGACATATGTGTTTTGGCGCAAAGGGGAACGGCTGTAAACATAGTTAACAGGCCGGTTTCCCTGGCCAAAAACATAAGTTGATATTACACAAAAAAAGACGGTCAGGATGTTAAATACTCTCATTATTCAGGCTGATAGGTGTATGCCTTCAAAAGTAATAAAATCCTGACCGAACAAAATAAATTGCCGGATTGAAACCGATAATTTACATGGATCAATTCACCAGTTGTTTTGCTAAAAGATCGTCCAACATGTTGTGCGAATCAGTCACGCCGTATTCCATACCGGACTGTACCATTCCATCACGGTCGGCAACAGACTGAAATACCGATTGTATTGTCACTCGTGTACGGTCACCCGGCAAAGCTTCAAACCTGGCCGTTTCAAGCACAACATGCCCTGATTCAGGAAGCCCCTCAAATTCAAAAGTACGGATGAGCCTTTCAGGTACCAGCATTTCGTGAGAAACTCCATGGAAACCAAACTCATTGCCCTGGGAATCAATATGTACATAACGGTACGAACCACCCGCCCAGGCCTCGTGCTTGTCAATCCGCATCGTCAGGTTGCATGGTCCAAGCCATTGAACCAGCAGGTCGGCATCGGTAAATGCTTTGAAAACCAACTCCCTTGGCGCTTCAAATTCTCTTTTGATAAATAACTCCTGTTTGCCTTGTTCAGCAATGATCTCTGTTTTATTCTTCGTTGCCATAACTATTTGTTTTTAAATTGGTTAATACTTTTTGATAAATGATTTATTTACTTATTTTCTTTTTGTTTTAAGTTGATCCAATAAATTATCGAGCGCATCAAACCTTCCGTCCCAAAGCTTGCGGTATTGTTCTATCCAGTCGGACACATCGTTCAACTGTTGTAGTTTAGCCTCGCAATACCTTTCCCTCCCCTGCTTTTTAATGATGATCAGTCCGCACTCCGTCAGTATTTTGATATGCTGCGAAATAGCGGGCCTGCTCACATCAAAATTTTCCGCTATAGAATTTAAGTTAAGCGGATTAAACGCAATCAGGTTAATAATTTCTCTGCGTGTCGGATCGGCTATTGCCTGGAAAACGTCCCTTCTTGATTGTAATGCCATATATTTGTAAGTATTTGCTTACAAATATATATGTAAGTATTTACTTACGCAAATTTTTCTGAAAATATATTTCTCAGCGAAGAAGGTGAATAACTGCATTCATCTTATTATGCCAAAAACCTATCTTGCGTCCCATTAGAAATGAAAAAAAAGGCGGGGCTTATAACTGCGAGTATTGTTGCAGTACTTATTATTTTCAGTAGTTGCAATCGTACTGACAACCAAAAATCAACAAGCCAAAAACACGGCAGTTTATATCTTGTAAAAGAGAATTTTGAAAAGGCTGATAAGCCGGGATCTAAAAGCTACGCAACCAATGTTTTCAATTTCAAAAGCGGGCCATGGCTGCTTGACAATGCTTTGATCGGCGCCGGTGATAAGGATGCAAAAAACGGGAATCAATCCATTCGTATTCGCAACAAAGGCAGGTTATCCATGCAATTTGATGTGCACAATGCAAGCAAAATAACTATCCTGTACGCCAATTATGGTACCGATAAAAGCTGTTCGTGGCAGTTGTGGGAATCTGAAGACAGTGGCGGTACTTATAACCAGGTTGGCGAAACAATAATTTCAACAAGCCATAATCTTCAGAAATTCTCAGCATTAATCACAGTTACAGGATCTGTCCGTTTTGAAATAAGAAAGATCAGCGGCGGAAATAGCCGGATCAACATTGATGATATTATAGTTACCGAACGCGGTTCCCTGCAAAACAGTGGTAACGATCAAAGTAGCAACAGTGCACTTAATACTGCCGATACTGTCAAAGGTGATAACAGTAACCTCCTTTTAGGAAACCCGAGCAATGCTATTGCCAACGCTAATGTTAGTGCAGATAATTATCTTATTGACCACTATTACTACGTTGAAAGCTACAATAAAACCAAAGCGGAACCTAATTGGGTAAGCTGGCATATCAGCGCAAATGATATCACAGGAAAACGTGGACCAGATGACTTTAGAGCTGATACAACACTGCCAACCAAATGGTTCAAAGTCGACAATACAGATTATCGGGGCAGCGGCTTTGATAAGGGTCACAACTGCCCCAGCGGCGACAGGTCTTCAACATCAAATGCTAACTCTTCAACTTTTTTAATGGATAATATTATTCCGCAGGCACCTAACAACAACCAGCATACCTGGGAACACCTGGAAAGCTTTTGCCGCGACCGGGTGCGCGAGGGTGCCGAAGTGTACGTGATCATGGGGAATTATGGCAGTGGTGGTACCGGCCGTAACGGCTATGCAACTGCTATATCTAAAGGCAGAATCAATGTACCGGCGCATATCTGGAAAGTCGTCGTGATCCTTCCAAACGGCAATAATGATTTACAGCGAATTAGCACTGAAACGATGGTGATGGCAGTTGACACACCGAATGACAACAGCATAGAGCCCAACTGGATGAAATATATTTGCACGGTAAAGGATATTGAAAAAAATACAGGTTATAATTTATTATCAGCATTACCACAGGCAGTACAGGATACGCTTGAGACAAAAAGTTTCAGTGGATTTTAGGGATATATGATCAATACTTAAGTAATATTACCTTTATAATGGGCCTGAAAAAGACAAGGGATATATGAAATATGTTTTGGGTATAGATATCGGCACCGGCAGCGTTAAAGCCGTTGCAGTTGACCTTATGGGGAACTCATTTGAGGTTTGCCAGCACCATTATTCCTTTAATTCGCCCAAGCCCGGCTATCATGAACAGGACCCGGAACAAATTTGGGCAGCATTTACAGCAAGCATAAAAGGGGTTATTGATAAGACAGATGCACAGCCATTGGCAGTTAGCCTGAGCAGTGCAATGCACAGCCTTATTGCAGTTGATGAAAATTGCAACCCATTAGCCCCGATGATGACCTGGGCCGATAACCGGAGTGCCGAAATAGCCGTACAATTGAGAGCTACCGAACGAGGCATGTCGATATACAAAGCTACCGGTACCCCTATCCATTCCATGTCGCCTTTGTGCAAACTCATCTGGGTTAGGGAAAACAATCCACAACTATTTAGCAAAACACATAAGTTTATTTGCATCAAGGAATACATCTGGTATAAGCTCTTTAAAGAATTTACGATAGATCATTCTATGGCATCCTGTACGGGTTTATTTGATATCGTACAGCTTAAATGGTATGACGATGCGCTAAGTTTAGCGGGTATTTCTCCCGCAATACTTTCTAAGGCCGTCCCTACAGATTACTATAAAAGCGGGGCTTCATTAGATTTTCTTAAACCTGACATTCCGTTTGTAATTGGTGCGAGTGATGGCTGCCTCGCCAACCTGGGAAGCATGGCAACTGAGCCGGGTATCGCTGCTATGACTATAGGCACCAGCGGCGCTGTGCGGGTTGCCAGTAACAAGCCATTACCAAATGCAGAGGCTATGACGTTCAGCTATATCCTGGATAAGGAAACCTTTATTTGCGGCGGACCGATCAATAACGGTGGTGTCGCTATGCAATGGTGGCTGAAAAATATCGCCGGACCAAATCCAACAGAAAAAGATTATGAGGACTTATTTAACCGGATAGCTGATGTATCAGCAGGAAGCAACGGTTTGATCTTTCTGCCCTACCTGACAGGCGAACGTGCCCCGATTTGGGATAGTGAAAGTTGCGGTAATTTTTTCGGCGTAAAGTTGCAGCACACACAGGCTGATTTTTCAAGAGCAGTTTTAGAAGGAATTTGCTTCGCCATGAAGGATGTACTGGACGCCGTGCAGCAAAATGCCGAACCGATTATACAGATCAATATAAGCGGCGGCTTTACTAAGTCAGAGGTATGGGTGCAAACACTTACTGATATTACCGGAAAAAACCTCGCCATCCTGCAGGCAGATGATGCATCAGCTATAGGTGCAGCTTTCATGGCGTTAAAAAATATCGGATCGATCAGCGAGTACCCGACTGCAAGTGATGACCTGAGTGTTTTCAGGCCAAATCCCGAAACGAGAGAAGTTTATGAACGGACTTTCACCATATATAGACAACTTTACCAGGATCTGAAGGAAACCATGCACATGGTTTATAAAATGAATAGTGATCCCGCTAAATAAAAAAAGCTACCTGCTTGCAACAGATAGCTTTTGGAATCCAAATCCGTCCCCGGAATTATTCAAGAATTGGTAATTCGTCATTCTTAACTGCGGCTGTTGTAATCATCTTATTGTCAGTAAAATGTTCTGCAATAAAATCAGTTTTAACTACAGTTGAAGAAGCATTAGCGCTTAAACCGAATTCGGTTGCTGTACCACTCAATTCTGCTTTTGCATGATCAGTCAGGGTTATGTTTGCACTGTAAGCGTCTAAATTTAATTTGGCAGATGCATTGTTATGCAGGTCAACATTAAACTCGATCTTAGAAAGTGTTCCGAATGATTTTACTTCAGCATTGTCATATGCAGAAACTGAACGCAGATCCGCTGTGCTCACCCAAACGAACAATTTTTCAGCATTGTAAGAAGTGATCCTCAGTGTACCGTTTTTGTACTGAACAAAAGCATTTTCAGAATAGTACTTGTTGTAAACTTTCACCTGTTCAACCGGATTGTCAGAAATGAATAATTCTACATTCCCGCGAACTTCGATCTTATTGATGGCTTTGATGTCGTTTAAAACAGTATAATCGGCATTATTTACAGTAGCAGCATAAGTTGATTGTGATAATCCTGACATTGCAACGAACAACAGGATGATAGATAAAATTTTGGTTTTCATTGTTATAAAGTTTTTATTTTCAGTTACTTAACGATATATAATTATATCGTTTAATTCTCTGCAAAGGTAATATGATATTTGGTGAGATTTATCACAATAGTGTAATAAATACACTAAGTTAAATGACTAAAAATCAGCGAGAAATACACATCAAATAAGACGAGACAATTATCGAAAAGTCAGGTAGTTATCCTATCGGAAAGTGTATAACGAAGGGTGAGAGAACTCTGCAAAACAACAGAGTCGAAACAGCAATTGACCGGGTTGATTGGTTTAGATCTATTAATTTAAAGCAGCTTTTTCCATATGCTGATGATACTCCACCAGTTTCAGCATTACATTGATGGCTGTCTCGTAGTTTTTGGTGCCTACTACTTTTTTATATTCTTTCTCTAAACTCAGCATCTGGCTCCTGATATGCTCATAAAAACGAATGCCTTCATCAGTCAGGTACAGCATCATCGAGCGGCCATCGGTACTGCACTTCTCACTTCTTACCAGTTCCAGTTCTTCCAGCTCTTTGATCACTTTGCTGGCAGCCTGTTTGGTTATGCTCAGATTAGCAGCCAGCTTGCTGTTCGAGATGCCTTTAGTGCCAATACTCATGAACAGCGGTATATAGGAATTGTTAAACCCTTTCAGATTAGCATGACAAAGTTCGGTACAATACCAATCATCTGATAATCTCTTTAGCAGATAAAGCAACCTGCTTGGCATCCTCGATGAATTCTCGTTTAACATAATCCCTGATATTTAATTTTCAATCAACAAAATAAAGTCAACCTGGTTTACAAATTTAACGATTTTTAGATAATTAAATTATATACTGGATCTATAATGTGATCAGAATTGCAGTTTAACAAAAGCCCTCACGCCCCATTTTGGTGCATCCGGGTGATCAAGATAAGAAAGCCTTCTAACCAGGTCTAAACGTAACAGCTTAAATATATTCTCGATACCGGCACTGGCTTCCATATAAGGACCGTTATTAAGTGTGTAAGTTATTGGTCTACCATCGCCGTTCAGCGGATATTGCAACAAGGATGGGTCATTAGCCGGGTTATTCTCCTGCCTTACTCCACCCCATATTGATTTAAACGAAACTACTTCTCTTAATTTCAGATCCTTCAATAACGGCACTTTGTTAAAAAAGAACCCGTTAAAGTGCTGGTCAATATTTATACTGGCATAGTGGTCACTCACAAATTCCAGGTAGTTCATCAAGTTGTAGGATTGCAGTTGCAATGCATAGCTCTGGTTGGCATGATGAATATCCAGTAAAGGGTAAGGCAGTTTACCAAAGATATATCCTCCCTCTGTAACAACATCAGCAAAGCCCAGTTGGGACAGGTAAAAACGTTTGGTGATGTTACCGGTAATATTCTGATAGTTATAATCACCCTTCAAAAATCCTTTGATACCTTCCTGGTAACGCAGGGTAAAAATCGGGTACTTATCAGGTA
>Ga0307510_10002896_pt1 | contig 19750 bp, 20 predicted proteins | sample 12_EM_MG_FD_207224 | JGI IMG/M metagenome (GOLD analysis project Ga0307510, IMG submission 207224) | Populus trichocarpa ectomycorrhiza microbial communities from riparian zone in the Pacific Northwest, United States - 12_EM | ecosystem: Host-associated > Plants > Roots > Unclassified | place...
CTAATGAGTCGCGTCTTTGTTGATCGAGTCGCGTCGCGTGTTCGTTGATTGTTTAGTGGACGCGTCTTGTTGATCGTTCCCACGATCTGCCACGTGTTGATCAACGGGTTAGACGCGCGTCCAAAGCACGTCTTGTCATGTGACATTGTTGATGACCAGTTCCTTGATAGGTCATGTGTTATCTTCCCAGGGTCACGGGGTCGTAGGTTCCCAGGGTCACGTGCTGATAAGTCACGTGATGTATGAGTGGCGAAGGGGTCACGTGATGAGTCACGTGTAGGGTCATGTGATATGTTCCCACGGTCACGTGGTCTTGGAGTTACGGGTTTGTAGCTGAGACTGGGGGGCGCGAGTACTGCTCGCGACACTGACTTGGTTTAATCCCAAGTGTTGTAGCTTCCACAGCGCCTTCAGTTTTCGCCCGCACTTCGTGCAAGTCGTCTCGAACATTGTCGAGACTCTCCTCTACATCTTTCATTATCCTCACTAGTGTCTTGCACGCATGCAGACCTGTCATACCAGCGCATCCAAGGGCCAGTGTTCGCTACCTGCGATCCCTTGAAGTACAAGTCCCGCCGCCGTTATACAAACCTGTGCACGTCGCACCTTAGGGTCCTTGGCCCTTAACAGGTTAGACTGGCGGCAAGCCCCTTTTTGAACAAGTGGATGATGCCATGTGAATTGATGTCTATCCCTGAGGCAGTGACGTATCTCTTGAATTCGGATATGAAGACGTCCAAGTTATCTTTCATTTTGAGGTTCTCTAGTTTCTGGTAGGCCTCCACTTTGATGTTGGTGTTATAAAATGTGTCTCTGAACGCCTGTTCAAAGGTTGTCCAGTGGGCTTCTTCTGTGTCTGCGGTTCCTCCAGCAATGCGTGCCTGAAGTTCCGTCATCTGTTGTTCCTTCCATGGGTTGACTAGAACTCCGCCCATGTAGGTAAGTGCCGTGGTGACGCGTGTGGCTGGGTTGCTCATAGCATCGTTGTTCCTGTTAGCGAACTTGAAGATGCCGAAGTTGACTAGGAAGTTGTGACTAGTGTCTCTGTCTCTGCTGAAGTAGGGAGGTGGGGTGCCTTTGAGTCCGCCATTGGATGATACTGCTGCGACTGTGACAGTTTGTCCTGTTCCACCTGTAGTGGCTGCTATGCTTGCTACGCCTCCTGGTCCCGATCCTCCTGCTTGTCCTGACATGGTAGGTGGGATGTATGTGAGTGTGTTTGATCCTGAGGTAGCGACGATTACTGGTGCACTTGGTGCGACTGGTTGAGCTGGGGGTAAGACTGGTGCACTTGTAGACACGACTGGGAGTGTGGATGCGATTGGTGCGATGTTAACAGGGATAGCAATGCCCTGAGTGGCTGCTGTTTCGATCTGGGGTAGGATAGGTGTCTGCGGAGTGAATGGATTCGCTCCCTGGAGTGTGACAATGTGGTGAAGACCTCCTGCGAGTGTCTCTTCTGGGGGTGCTGGTGTGTGTTCCGGGTGATGTATAAAGAAGTCTGGGTGCTGGGAATCGTCGGTATTCCACCAGCCTAGTAGCCTATTTTCTTTGGGAACAAGAGCTTCTTTGGTAGTGTACCAGGTGCCGTTTGTTTCTCTTCCGAGTTGTGTCCAGTTGTCTTCTCCGTTTGCTGTGACGAATTCTACAGCAAGTTTATCTGTGCCTGTGCTGATGTAATAGCCTGTGTCTGGGTTCGCTCTTCCCCTGAGTTTGGGATGTGATTCGAAGTATGCCTGTCCCTTAACATGGTTAGGGAGGTTGTCTGCTTGTCTTCTTTGTACGCGCTTGTGAGTGTCGTCTAATTCTCCAATGAGTTGTATACCCGCCAGGGTAGATGATGTCTGTGATGCTTCGCGGAGCCTGGGTGGAAAGCCTGACTTGTGTTAAGGGCCAAGGACCCTAAGGTGCGACGTGCACGGGTTTGTATAACAGCGGCGGGACTTGTACTTCAAGGGATCGCAGGTAGCGAACACTGGCCCTTGGATGCGCTGGTATGACGGGTCTGCATGCGTGCAAGACACTAATGGTGATGATAAAAGATGTAGAGAAGAGTCTCGACGATGTTCGAGACGACTTAGAAGGGATGCGGGTGAAAACTGAAAGCGTGGTGGAAGCTACAACACTTGGCATTAAACCAAGTCAGGCTTAAGGCCCAACTCTTAGGAAAATGTGAGGGTTTATATATATGTGAGGAGGCTGTATGACTCAGGCATAATACGACGAGTACTTGTACTAGTAATGAGACATAGCCCAAAAGATGGAGTCATATACTGCGGAACTGACTCACGCGTGAAGGTAACAAGAAAGGAGTCAGTATGAGTCGTAAAACGAGGCTATAAAGAAAGTATAGTAAGCGGGCCGAGAATCCGGAAGCGAGGCTGAAGTAAATGAATAGAGACGAGTCAGGGGTAGAGATGGGGTCATGTGAGGTCAGGTGAGGGAGTATCAGGTGATGCGTTGGTGATGTAGAACAGGTGACTTTGAGGAGCAGGTGGCTTGGGAACAGGTGATGTAGAACAGGTGACTTTGAGGAGCAGGTGACTGGAATGGCATGTGACTGGTCATGTGGGTGGTCAGGTGATTGGTCATGTGATCAAGATAGATGGGTGGTTGGTCACGTGATGGGAAAGGCTTAGTAAGCAGGTGGAAAATGAAAAATGCATCCTGTGTAAGCCCAAGAACGTAACACTACTGGTTTTGGACCAGCCCCTAGGAATAACACTACTGGACCACCCAGGGGAAACACCAACAATGCCTGCTTCAAATGCAGACAAACAGGTCACTTCACTAGGAACTGTCCTTGCCATCGCCAAAAAAGATCCAGAGCGAACCTCATTGACTTTAATGATGAATACAACAACTACAAAGGATTCGAAACCCCAAGTCGTGTTGATGAAATCAAACAACAGCTTAATGCCATGTCTCTTGACAAGAAAGCGAAACTTGCCAACGAAATGGGAGTCTCAGAGGATTTTCCCACTGCTTGATTAGGTCGGCATTAATCAAGAAAAGTAGCAATGACAATGTGTACATATCCACTCAAAAATTACACACACTCAATTGCAAAAAGAGCTGAAGCAATAGCCCTAGTAGACTCTGGGGCAACAGAAAACTTTATGAACCTAAGCTATGCCAAATGGCTGAAACTTCCTATTATGAATCTGGACAAACATCGCCAACTGTTCAATGTTGATGGAATGGAAAACAAAGCAGGAATGCTCAAACACTATACTGACATTGAAGTCCAGACAGGAACAACCAGGAGTCAACTGCGTTTCTTCTTATCGGACTTAGGAGAGCACAAAGCAATCTTGGGATACTCTTGGTTCGCAGCGGTACAACCCAAAATCGATTGGAAACGAGGATGGATCAATTCATCCCAGCTCCCCATTATCCTCCAAGCCCCCAATGCGAAAAGAGCTTGGTTCCTACCCTGCACCATAAATGCACCCCACCCAGTACACCATGACCAATATTTCATAGGAAGGGTTACTATAAACTCTACAACAAAGGAAGAAGACCCCAAGATACCAATGGAATACATGTGACATAGAAAAGTATTCAGTGAACATGAATTGCATCACCTTCCTCAACATACGATCTGGGACCACACCATTGAACTCTTACCTGGAGCACCTACAACTCTTCCTGGATGATTGTTACCATTAACCCAATCAGAGATAGAAGAAGCAAGCAAGTTTGTCCAAGAACATCTAGCAAGGAACACTATCAGACCCTCATGGAGCCCATATGCAGCCAACTTCTTCTTTGTTAAAAAGAAAGACAGGAAACTACAACCAGTTCAAGATTACTGACCCCTTAATAAATGGACTAAATGGAATTGTAATGTGTCTCCTCTCATCCCCTTGGTAATTGACCGACTAGCAGGATGCACCTTGTTCACCAAGTTCGATGTCCATTGGGGATATAACAACATCCGAATTAAACCCAGAGACGAATGGAAGGCTGCATTCCTTACTCCAGAAGGGTTGTTTGAACCAACCATTATGTTCTTTGGCCTCACCAACTCCCTGGCTACATTTCAAATGATGATGAATACAATCTTCCAACCCGATGTCGCAAAAGGGGATACATCAGTATTCATGGATGATATCGCGATTCACACTAAGAAACTAGTCAATGAAATGCACAATCAACACCTACAATGACATCAAAAACGCATCCATGAAATACTGGACAAGTTAGAAGCCAATGACCTGTATCTGAAGCCAGAGAAGTGCGCTTTTGAACAAGATGAAATCGAATATCTAGGGGTGATTGTGGGTAAAGGACAACTCCGCATGGACCCCAAGAAACTCAAGGGCATTGCAGACTACCCCGTGCCATTAAACCCCACAGATGTCCGCGCCTTCCTTGGACTATGCGGTTATTATCAGTACTTTATTCCATGATTCTCCGAAATCGCTTGACCACTGCTTGACCTCACAAAGAAATCGGAGAAGTGGCATTGGGATGAACCACAGTTCAAAGCCTTTGAAACCCTTAAATCCCAAATGTGCGCAGCACTGGTCTTGCGACAACCTAACTTTGCGAAGAAGTTCTACCTCCAAATGGATGCATCAGCATACAGCGTGGGAGCCATACTCTTACAGGAGGGAGAAATCCCAACTACCTCAGCACTATCCAAGCGACAAAAACCTGTACTCCATCCAATCGCCTACTATTCAGCCACGTTTATTCCAGCTGAACAAAACTATGACAACTATGAGAGGGAGCTACTAGCTATGATGAAAGCGCTCTCACATTGGCAACCATACCTAGGATGGACAAAGGAACCATTCACCATCATGACCGACCACACCAACCTCCAATACTGGAAATCCCCCAAAAACCTCAATCAGAGAACAGCACGATGGCATGCAGACCTACAAGAATATGACTTTGACATTCTCTATATTCCTGGAAAAACCAACATCCCCCCTGACACCCTATCACGACTACTGGGAGTAGATCAGGGAAAAGAAGACAATCAGCAAGTCACAGTCCTACCTGCACAGAAGTTCAAGATTGCCACTGTAGCATCAGAAGCAAAGATCCTTGTACCACCCATTGATGTTGTCAAAAGGGGAATCATGAACCTAATGTATGACCACCCATCTGCTGGGCACCCAGGCAGAGATGAAACACTCCATAAAACCCAAGAGCATTACCAATGGCCAAACATGAAGGAATGGATTGCAAACTATGTAAAAGGATGTGCTGTTTGCCAACAAAACAAAATCATCACCCATTGCACTAAGGTGCCACCTTATCGCATTCCTACTGAAACCAATGCTCAACCATTCCAACAAGTAGCTATGGACCTTATCACTGGGTTACCTCCCATAAAAGGGAAAGATGCTATCCTCACCATCATAGACCAAGGATGCTCATGTGCAGCCATATTCCTAGCATGTAACACAACCATCATGGGACCAGGCATCGCCCAACTTTACATGGACCATGTGTTCCGATGGTTCGGATTACCCATCAAAGTTATCAGCGATTGGGACCCCCAATTCACATTGCACTTTGGGAAAGCGCTGACAAAAAGGCTAGACATTCAACAGAACTTATCCACGGCATTTCACCCCCAAACTGATGGACTATCAGAGAGAAAGAATCAATGGGTAGAACAATATCTCCATCTGGTCACGTCTGCTGCCCCAAAGGACTGGACCCAATGGTTAGCACTAGCCACGGCCGTACACAACAACCGCAAAAACTCGACCACTGGGTTATCGCCCAATCAGATAATTCTGGGGTATGACCTCAAACTGAACCTGGCAATAACTACCCCATCCGTCAATGAAACTACAGAAGAAAGAATCCATCTGATGGAAGAAAGAAGGGCCCAAGCAACTGTGGCCCTGAACCAAGTCGCTGAGAAATCAGGAACCCCATCAGCACAATACAATACTGGAGACCAAGTCTGGTTAGAAGGAAAAAATCTCCGTCTTCTGTATCAAGCGACCAAGCTAGCACCAAAAAGATATGGACCCTTCAAGATCATCAAAGAGATCTCCCTGGTGGTGTATCAACTCGCCCTGCCCCTGACATGGAAAATCCACAACACATTCCATGCTTCTCTCTTATCACCCTACCATGAAACGACCGCATACAGCCCAAACTTCTCCCGGCCACCACCTGACCTGATCAACAAGGAAGAACAATACGAAGTGGAACAAATCCGTAATCATAGATACTTTGGGCGCAATAGGACCCTGCAGTATCTGATTCATTGGAAAGGATATCCCAATAGTAATGACACATGGGAATCCGCAGCAGATACACATGCATCGGACTTAGTCAAAGCCTACCATAAGGGGACCCCATTAGAAAGTATAAAGGCTGGTCATCTATCACTACAAACCCCCATCTCTCTTCACTCTGGCTGCCAACCAAGAACCTCTGGGCTGGGAAGAAACTCCCTGGGTACCACCTCCGATTCCACCTTGCCAACCATTCCTAGCATCGTTACTCTGCCCACCTCCATTCACTACCCACAAGTTCATCATCTTCTGCCCTGGACAACGTATCCATCCCACTCACGTCCACATACTCAAACACCCATACTTTTGCCATGAACCCCTTTGCACCTATCACGCTTAACAACAAACACTACTCCCTTGTCTATGTTGGTGACAACCCTACCGCTGGCATGTCAGATTACTCTGTCAATGCCTCCACCGAATCCCCTGCAGGAAGCCGACCCGCTTCACCCCCATCATGCTACTCACCCCATACTATGGAGACTATATTTGCCACCAACACCAACATTGATCCCAGTACCCTCCGCGACATCGCTACTGGTCTGGTCCAGACCATCAAGAACCGCAAAGAAATCCACCACTTTGTGGTCATTGCATTTGAGGATAGGATCAAATGGCTGGAGTCAACCATCGAAGGGTACACTGAAACATACAAACGGGCCCCAGACGGGTACATACATAACACCATGTACCCTGACCTCAAAATCCCTTGTGGTGAGGGGGCTTATGCGGAAGCCTACTGGGTCACCCCTGCCCACAACGGATACGTCCAGGCCTATGGTCAAGAACAAGGACCCTTGGATACCCCCTACTTGCTCCCCATCTACGCCCAAGCAGTCTACTCGTCTGAACCCATCAAACCCCTCCCCGCTTGGTTCCATCAACTACTTGTTGATACCCCCACCATTCATGCTAACTTTGCCAAAGCGGCCCACTGACTTGATGACTGGGGTGTTGCTGCAGATATTGCACGCTACCACAAATTGGACGGCGACCTGTCCTATATCAATGCAGAACTTGTACAACTCAAGGCTGAAGCAGGGGCAATTTGGATTGCGAAGACCATTTGTGAAGGTCGATTGGAGTTGGCTCATGCCCCCAAACAACTGGCACACATGGAGTGCCTGGTGATGCCATTCATTCAGCAGAGGAACAAACAACTCGCTACCCATGGGGGATGGAAGAAATCTGTGCGTGGTCGCGCTAGCTAGAGTGGGAGGTAATGTGACCAGCCTTAGGTGATCGTTATTACTCATACGGTACAGCCTTTGTAAGTTGTGGGAACCGGCCCTAGTGATTAGTGATCAGATGACTGATGCTGTGAAAGATGCTTATTGATCTAGTTGGAGTCACTTACTGATCCTAGTAGTACCTTAGTCATAGCATGTATCTGGCTTACTATGTCGTGATTAGTAGTACTTGTATCTCTAGTATAAAAGAGGCTCACTGCTGTCCCTAAGACAGCAAGTTGAATCTCCTGTCAATTCAACTCCCTTCTCTTCTCTTACATTCTGCTATAAGTGGGCACTAGGACATTACTCTAGTGCGGGAACCACTTCTTCTATATCGACTACAACTTGGCAACAAGCTATCCACGCGACATACTGCCAAGTTAGGACAGTCTATCTAAACCAACACTGGATCAGTGTTGCCCTCACTTTGTGGTGGTGACAATTATGAGTGAAATAGAGTAGTTGTAAAAAAAAGTGAAAAAAGTATGTGAAAAGTACACAAAAAGTAGAGGACTGGGCTTTTCCCAAGCAGTCCATACTTTCTCAAATTTTACTTTTTTTACTTGAAAAAAGTGATAAAAGTACAAAAAAGTACAAAAAGTAAATTTGGGGTTTTCCTGATGAAGGGAGCTGCTATTTCTTGGCAGCTTCTCACCCCCTCAGAGGAGTCAACATTGGTTGACTGGTGCGCTCACTTTGCATTAACTGCAAAGCCACTCAATTACCATGGAGTATGGGTGCATGCTGACTTGGATGATGGGGGAAATTACTATTGCCAAGATATCAGCAGTGGGGCGGGGCCCTCCAGACTAATATGAGGATGTTAGACTTAAGCACACTCTTCTATACTTTGTCCTAGAATACCCATAACTTGGCATATAATGGAAATCGTTCATTGATGTTCATTGATGTTCATCCCCAGCCAGAAATGGACCTATTCGGATCAAATAGAATCGAAAAACATTGATACATATCTAATAAATATACATTTATTTGAATCAACCATAAAGCTGTCAAATGAAAAAAAAATTAGATCAAATAAAAATGATCAGAATCATGTCCCAGACTAGATTCCGTGTGACTCCGTAAAATGCAACGCGCATATCATTCAGTCCCACACGCAACTGTAGGGCCCGGGCCAGTGGATCTGGCACAACTAGATCGCCTACGGGGCCACATCCGACTCCGACTGTATGCTACTTTTGTAATTCGTTTGTTTCCCCACCGCGCCCCCTCTCTTTAACAATCTTCCCATCTCCGCAGGTACTAGATATATTGCATCATTCAATACATGGCAAGGAAGAAGATATATTATTGCAATTGTGAAAAACTATGTAAAAAGAAACAGCGACAACTTCCCAAGAGTACATACTTTTGGCACAAGAAGCACCAGGATGAGTTCTCCAAGTACTTCCAGAGTATGCAGGACTTCTTGAATGCCCACCCAGTCGTCATACATGCTTCACCATCCTGTGCAGCGCAGCGTTCACGCGTGCATGTAGCTGGACCATCTGATGAGAACACAGACTGTACGACTGGTCCTCCGAACAAATGCGCACGACAATCAGAAGATGATATTGTTGGTATACCTTTCTGGGAATATACTGGATGATGCGAGTTAATCTCCTCAGGACGATCCATTTATTGGCCCTCCTGCAAGCCCAACTGTACAGCCTCGTGCAGTGCTGGGAGATTCTGCACATCTTGACACCGGTCTTGGGGGACAATCTGGCTCTTCTGAGATTATTTCTGGTGATCCTCAATATTCTGGCAACGCTCAGGCTGCATCTTCTGGAGGCACAGAAGGCTTGTGCACCAATGACCTACAATTTCAGGGTGGTGCAGATCATCCTCTTGACGATCCTGCCTCTCTCAATCCCAGTTCTTTGGATATTCCCCCTGGCGATGTTGAGGATCTGTGGTTACAGGATACCATACATCTCGGTGATCTCCAAATGGCCGCGGACTTTGTGAAAGAGCTTCAAGGTGCTATGCTAGATGATCCCAGTCTGGGGATGTCTGATGAGGCACTTCATCGCCTCCGGAATCCGCTTTGCGACCAGCCTCCCACAGCTATTGACAATGTCACACGACTTGCAATTGATCTGTATATTGGGACCCCTTCAGAGGCGACCTATGAGACTGTCTGCAGGGCTATACTACACTTTCTCCCAGATCTACAACTCCCAAGTTACTATAAGGTCAAGCGTTCTGTGGCGGATCTCACTGGGGTAGAGTCTGTGGTGCACGATATGTGCATTAAGTCCTGCATTGCTTATACAGGACCCTTTCTGGATCTCGACTCTTGTCCTAAATGCTCTGAGCCTCAATATGACCAGTTCCGTCTTCAAACAAGCTCTGGGCAAGAGAAGATTCCTCACCAGGAATTCCACACAATCCCAATAGGACCCCAATTACAGGCGCTTTATAGGTCCCCAGAGAGTGCCTCTTGTGCGCACTATCTACACAACAAGGTACATCGCATGTTCGAAGATCTTGAACATGCAGATTGTCTAGATGAATACTCAGATGTTCTACATGGCACAGATCTCATAGGTGCATTTCAAGATGGGCGCATCCGTGAAGATGACATCGTTCTGATGTTCTCAATCGATGGAGCCCAACTTTATGCCAAGAAGGTCTTGTTGTGCTGGATATATATCTGGGTCTTGTTGAATCTTTCTCCCACTGAGCGCTACAAGAAGCACAGGGTCTTTGTCAGTGGCTTCATTCCTGGGCCAAACAATCCAAAGAATATTGATTCTTTCCTATTTCCTGGGCTCCAGCATTTGGTTGCTCTCCAGAAGGAAGGGCTGCGAATCTGGGATGCAGCACTGCAGCGCGAAGTCGATTTGAAGGTGTTCCTCGCCCTGATAACTGCTGATGGCCCTGGTATGATGCACATTACTGGCATGGTAGGCTATCATGGCAAGCATGGCTGCTGTCTATACTGTGGTATGCAAGGGCATTGCGAACAGCATGGGAAACACTACTTTCCTGCTCTTTTGAAGCCTCTGGACTATGATGTCAAAGATTGTACGCACAATGATATCGACGTGAGGCATCTCCCAATACCCTCTTATGAGAAATATCATGAGAATCTGCGCATTGTGACTACATTGCCCAATCAGAGACAATACTGCGCTTGACGTCTGGAAACAGGGATCTCAAAGCCCTCCATTTTCTCTGGCTTGGATCGGTCTGCTACACTTGGGCTCCCTCACTCAGCGGGCTCAGATATCATGCATCTTGCTGCGCTCAATCTACCTGATCTCATGCTAAGCTTGTGGTGCGGTACAATCGACTGTACAAGGCCAGACGATAGGTCCACTTGGGACTGGGCAGTACTCTGAGGCGATGTCTGGCAGACACATGGCCAGGCTGTCGCATCAGCCTTGCATTATCTTCCCACTTCCTTCAATCGTCCCCCACACAACATCGCAGATAAAATAACAAGCGGTTACAAAGCTTGGGAGTTCTTGCTCTATCTCTATGGGCTGGGGCCAGGGCTTCTGTATGGAATTCTCCCTCAAAGATATTTCACAAACTACTGTAAGCTTGTTCTTGGGATCCGGCTCATGAATCAACACAGGATTACCCAAGAGAATCTACACAATGCACACCTGGTGCTCTTGTCTTTCACAGAGGAGTTTGAGGATGTCTATTGCCAACGCATGCAGACTCGCATTCACTTTGTACATCCTTGCATGCACTTGCTTGTGCACCTTCCACGTGAAGTTCTTCGCATTGGCCCTCCTATATGTTCATCACAATAGACACTAGAGCGCACCATCGGTAATCTGGGCAAGGAGATCAAGCAGCACTCGAATCCCTTCGCTAATCTCTCTCAGAGAGGCATCAGGTGTGCGCGTGTGAATGCCCTTGTAGCTATCATCCCTGATTTGGAGGGGAATCAAAACTCTGGAGGAGACCTACCTTGTGGATCCAAAGATATAGAGGACGGATTTGTACTGCTTCGTGCTAGAGATAAACATCCGGAATGTCTGCGGGAATGCAAGGTAGATGCACTAAATAAGTTCTTGTCTATGTCAAATACTGGTAGGGTTGCTGTTCATCGATGGGCAAGGCTCAGGATTCCCACTGGCCAGGTCTGCTACAGTGCATGGAAGGAATTGCAGAGGCCTTTGGAGAAGCGTCAAACTGCATGCAATGTCAAAGTATGTCAGACGTTTTGCTTGCTGTGTTCTTCACGCTTATCATTGCCATACACTTAGATACTTTTTGATGATGAAATATGTATAGTGGAAGTTCACTTCTTCACACTTCTCCGCCGCGGAGACAACGAAGTTCCTGTTGTGCTCGTTTCTCTATTTTCCAGGCCAGATCCAATTCTACTGGGCCTCTCTGTCAACACGCTGTGGTCTTGTAAGTATCGAGGTGACTCAGCACTGGAATTCATTGATGTCAAATGCATTCAAGCTGTGGTAGCGATGGTTCCTCATGCGCCTGAGATAGATGGACAAGAAACACACAAATGATTCTTCCTTGTTGAAAAGCCAGGTTTGGATGTCACTGTTATGGCAGGTGCAGAGGAGGACTTTACTAGAGGCGACCCTGATGGCCACCCAGACCCAGTGGTGGTGTGAGGCATCTAGAGAGTGCGCAGCATCTTTGTTTCGTAGTATGCAATGTTCTTATCTTTAATCTATAGCAGTTTTGTCTGTATTAGGCAATCCAAGCCTACAATTGTGATGTGTCCGGTTCATGGTCCATGTGCGTCCGGGAAATCCGTTGCAGCAGCTAAGTCAATTCCGGATCCCTGCGGTCCATTGGGGGCCCGCTGTTGTAGGATTCGGATTACCCATTCCGGATGATTAATTACATCGCTATAATTCCATCTACATGACAAATGCAACGCATACAGCGCATTCTACAAGCAATTTCCCATCACGATTGTGTGATGAATTTGGAGGGAGAACCTGAGAATACACAAATCTCTACAGTAGCAATATATTTGGGTGTAGCATGCCCAAACCAAGATCTTCTGGCTTCTTGCACATGAAACAAAGGAGTGCATTTATAAATGCCAATCTCTTTGTCTTGTTTTTCTTCATCTCTCCCACAGCTACATTCTGAAAAAAAAGTCTGTCAATGTTGTCTCCTCTGACTCCATTTCAAGCAGTGCAACAGCGCACAGCAATATCTTTAAGTGGATTATACAATGCTACCGAAGTTTCTCATGCTGGTACCTTCCCACTTGATGACGTTTCCCCAACCTCTACAAGTCTCAGCTCAGGCCTGTGCACCCCCTTTGATGATTCCTCTCTGCTTTCTCCTCTTGGCATACCATCCCTGATAAACAACACTCTTGGGCCCTCGATCAGACCGACAGGCAATGACCATGATGCATATATTCAAGTCATGCGACAATACAAGCTAATGCAGAACAAGCTCCACAAGGAAAAACACAAGCATAGATTACTCAAGTAAGCATTATCCTTTATCATTGTCCAAGATCTCCTCTCATGTAATCCACAGAACAAGATATGAAAACCTCCTTGACTTGCACAACCTCCTTATCACCTCGATGTTTGCCAAGTCTACTGGCAATAAGAGACCATATCAGGAAGATCATGTGCCATCTTTTGCGCCATGGGCCAGTGTCACACCCTACCATCCCCCCATGAAATGTGAATCAGACATAGAAGCGGCCCCCACTTATTCACAAGCCAATTTCCCTGACATCAAGTTCTGGACCAAGGAGGAATTTATGGAGTTCGAAGCCAAGAGAAAGGATTCATCCGACCCCATGGATCAACCCGGTCCCTGTGGAAGGACAAGATGCACACAGGGTGAAAATGTTACTGCGTTGTTTATTGAACAGTTGGATGGAAGAGCGGTCAGCGGTACGCATGCTGGGGACATCCAATATTTTGCAAGGTCCCTCTGGAAGGACCTATATGCAAGAGGTTTGGCACCGGAAACGTGGGGCGACGCACCAAGGAGCATCCAAGATGAATACACACATGAGATGGAGAAGAAATGGCCCATCCTCTGCTACTGTGAGAACCATTGGAAGGTTCACCATCTCAAAACAAAGATGTATCCAGGATGGTACAAGGGCTACCACAAGAAGAAGAGCATGGGAAAAGGCAAAGACATCAAAGGGAAGGGACCAGCCCTGAAGAGACGCAAGACTAGGGTTGAAGACGATGACGCTGGTGATTGCCAGACTGATCCCAAGACCAACACAGTGCCCAACAGCTTGGATGATGACCACACGATTGCCTTGCCTTCTTGGCTTGAGGAAGATGTCCACGAGGGATCCTCCATGGGTACTTCGAGGCCTAAGGCCAGGCCTTTGAGAGATCCACTGTAGGTTCTCAAATAATTCGTTGATTTTGCTAACAATCCTCCCCCCAGTGCCAACACCTTCAACAGATGCAGCGCAACTTTCCGCCTGCTAGGTGACACACCATGCGATATCCCATCTACACGCACTATCAAGCATACTCGAAATACTAACAGGGATTCCGGTCATAACACCACTGACAGCACAGAGGCTATCCCACCAGTGGCGCCTAGCGCGGTCATGCACACACAGGGTCCGGTTGTCCCCACTCCTCATGTCACAGTTTCTGGCCCAGGCATCCCGCCATCTTCTATCTCAGGCCCAGGCATCCCACCGTCTTCTATCTCAGGCCCAGGCGCCCCATCGTCTTCTATCTCGGGCCCAGGCATACCTCCTCCCTCCTATGTCTTCCCAATCACCAACACACAGGGCCCAAGCGCCCCTCCTATTGCAACTAACATCCAATCAATCACGTCGTCTAATGCAGACGATACCAACATGCCAGCCATGATGGAACAATCCGCGAGGATCAAGGATCTGCGCAACAGAAGGTACAAGTATACGCAGATAAAAACCCCTGGAGTTGGAATATATGCAGCGTAAGTGCTTTCCTCAGACCATTTCATTACTGACTTTGGTCTCAGGGACCTATGCTCTGTCGATTGGTGCAAGGCAAACCCTGGGGGAACTGTTGGAGAGTTCAACCTCTACTGGGATCACATCGATAGCAATCTCTGAAAGGTAAGTCTCACTCGTCCATCTTGTACAACTTATCGCTCACACATGTTGCATACATTTCTAGGCATATGAAGAAAGAGGCACGGCAAAGAAGGCAGAAATAAAGGTGAGTACAACGAATCAATTCCCTGGTCAGTGTTCTCATCATGGGCAAAGGCCGCACAGAAGGGGCGTCTTCCCCCCAGGAGAGCACCACGCGCCAAGTAGTTGCTGCGATGGACTTAGCCTGGTACGAGACCCGCATTTTTTCCCCCCTATTCCACTCTCACATCACCTTCTAGTCCACTTTCTTGCCCCCCATCGCACCATCGCCAGCATCCACCTGGTCTCTTTTGCAAGCTGCAATGCGTCTTCATGACATTTGCCTCCATGTTTTGTTCTGAGATAATTCAAAGGGGTTTGCTACTTTTTATTTCTTTTATTCAGTATGTAGTTTGATGGGATTTGATCCCATTCGAAAGAAATGATTGTAGTATTGGTATTGTAAAAACGAATGCGAATAAATGCGATCAAATAATTTTCCAATGATTTGATGAGATTGTATTGCATTTGATGGGGTTCGATCCAAATCAAAAGAGTCAAATGTATTCGAAACAAATGTCATCAAATACAATCAAATTTGGTCAATGGTATTAACTTGCATTTGATGGGATTAGATCCCAAACGATTCGGAACGAAGGAGGGTCCCACTTCATCTAATTGTATTGAATTCTGTAGGTACATCAACCCAATTCGTTCACATTCGATCCGATTCGCTCCATTTCTGGCTGGGGTTCATCCTTTGTGCACTCTTCAACGGTCAACTGCCGCTCTTCAGCCCCTTTGGGCGGAGAATGAAATGTGTCACTGTGACATGTGCCTGACCATTGGCAGCAAATTCTGACCACTACGACTGCACCTATAGTAAGTCAGCGGCAAGGGGCAGAAACGAACGGATCGGGCTTCGGCGGGCCGACAATGATGTTGAGCGTTGAGCGGCGCGACAGCGCTCATCGATCATCACCAAGTCACCATCGACTCAGAGTCGAGTCATTTATCTTGTTTCCAAATCATGGCACCAACTGTGGGAATGGGCCATCACTCTGGTACTTTTTGTCTCGAGGGTTTTTCGTGAAACCCTATTGCCCCACGGACCATCCAAACCCTCCTCTTTCACACCCGTCCCTATGTCTACGATCATTCCATCGGTTAGACCTTCGATCGATAGATTTACGACAACCTTCAATGCTGCCTCAAATGAGTACCAAACAGTGACGGGATATCATCTAGGGACCCATCCCTTCGCCACTCAGCTTGGCGCCTGCGACGATCCAAGTATCATATCGGAGATACTTCGAGGGCAAGCGCGGTCTTTCAACAAATCTTGCAAAGGCGACAAAAATTTGGTGAAAGTGTTGGATCCGACAGTCGATATCTTATTCACTCTTTCATCGAACCTCGTAGAAGGGGTTGGGCTGGTACGCCGCTTCATTCTCTCGTATGATAATCCTCCGACACAGCGTTCTCAGTCATTCTCACCTGCGAAAGAAATTTTTACCGCAATCAAGGTTCTTCTCGGGGTAAGTAAGTTTCTCCCTGAGCTCCTTGTCCCATATTTCTGGGATATCCGAACTCTAGGTCGTGAGGGATTCTACGGAGAGCCACAAGACGGTCACCCATCTCTTCGAGCGTATTCACGTCTTCCTCCAGCGTTTGAAAAGTCACACTCGGATCCCACTGACAGAAGAATTGACGGAGCTACTCGGCAAGATCATGGCTCAACTACTTTCCGTTCTCGCACTGTCGACAAAGGTGGTGGCGGACAAGGGAATTAGCGAGTTGAGATCTATATTCTCTTCTTTCCCTTGGTTGACTTTGGCTCAGAAAAGTTTCTGGAGAGGTTGACGGGAAGAAGGGATATTGATGGTGCGCTTCTCCAGCTGGACTCGCTCACGATGGATTGCAAGACAAAGATGGAGCGGGTCGTGCGCCGTGTGGACGACAACGTGGGAGTGAATGGAAGCCGTACGTAACGTTATCTGTGCGCTTCGTCTTTGTACTGACTTTTTTTCCCCATTGTGTTCCGAAATATATAGGGACTCGCTTGATACCCAAACTTCGAACATGGCTCTCTCCTCCAGATCCTTCCATCAATCATAATCACGCACGCGAAATCCAACAAAGTGGGACCGCAGGATGGTTTATCCAAGGCAGCACATTTTGCGAATGGAAGAAGAACGGTTCTGTGCTGTGGATCTATGGCAAACGTACGCCTATCACTATCTCCTACCTTTATATTAATCAATCCCTCCCCCGATTTCATAGCGGGCGTGGGGAAAACCATCTTATGGTACGTGGCTTCTCGTCCGTTTCTGTATTATGGGATTCATATTGTTGATAAGTTCCACCATCATCGAGGACATCAAAGACACACGAGCGTTGGTCGCTTATTATTATTTCGATCATATGGATGCCTCTAAGCGCGATATCCATAACTTGTTGAAGTCTCTTCTCCTCCAACTCGGGGAATGCTCTTACCTTTGCTGGGGCGTACTTCATCAATTGTACACGACGTGTCGCGATGGCTCGGAAGAACCAAGCGAGGCCTCCCTTGTAGAGTGTCTCAAAAACATGCTCGAACTCCCGGGTCAAGTTCCGATTTTCGTTGTGTTGGATGCTATGGATGAATGCCCGAGCCCCACTTCATCCGCCCGTGAACAGGTATTAGACTTCGTGGGGGATCTTGCTCGGTCGAAGCATCCCAATCTATTTATGTGCATTACAAGTCGTCCCGAGCAAGACATACAAGCTGTTCTTAATCCCTTGACATCCGCGTCGTCCCGTGTATCACTTCGCGAAGAAAGTGGTCATAGGGAGGACATCAACAAATACGTCAGCGCTTTTGTTTATTCGGACAGAGCAATGGGGAAATGGAGAGAAGAGGACCGAGAACTCGTCATTGATACGCTCTCAGAAAGAGCTGACGGGATGTGAGCCACCTCTGTTATCGTCTATATCTATGGTTTCTCAGTCTATTACAGGTTTCGGTGGGTATATTGCCAGCTCGATACCCTCCGTCGATGTGTGCCTTCGGGTCTTCGCAAGGCCCTGAAAGAATTGCCGGCCACCCTAGACGGTACGTACCAACGAGCGTTACAAGAGATCCCAGAGGGGCAATGGGAATACGCCCATCGGCTCTTTCAGTGCTTGATCGTAGCGATTAGGCCGCTTCGTGTTGAAGAACCCGCGGAGATATTTGCGGTAGCGTTCGACTCGGTGCCAAATCTCATGGAGGAGCGGCGACCGGAAAATCCCGAACAAGCTGTTCTTTCCGCATGTTCTACCTTAATTACGGTCGTCAAGGACAACGGGTCAAAAACTTTTCAATTTTCTCACTTTTCGGTGAAAGAATACTTGACCTCTCATCGCCTCCGCACCTCCGTTGTTGCAAACATCCGTCGATACCACATTACCCTAGATTCCGCCCACATCACTCTCGCGCGAGCGTGCCTCGCAGTACTTCTGAAGTTGGGCGAGAACGTCGACAAGAAACGCCTCGCCACATTTCCTCTGGCATTCTACGCCGCCTGGTACTGGGTCGATCACGCCAAGTTCGGGGACGTGATAACGTCGCAAGTTCAAAATGCGATGGAATGTCTATTTGATCCAAGCGAGGCATATCTTGCATCATGGGCTTGGATATACGACGTCGACCGGGCTTGGGTTCGACAATCCATCGACTTTCTCCCAGAATACCCGCCACTGCTTAGGGCAAGCGCGTTGTATTATGCGGTGTTATGTGGATTCAGCGGGTTAGCGAAGCACCTCGTCGATGCCCACATGGAAGACGTCAACGCCCAGTGCGGTTATCATGGGACTCCCTTACATGCGGCGTTGTACACAAGACACCTTGATGCCGCAAGTGTGTTACTCGATCATGACGCTGACATGAATTTGGGAGACCGAGACGGGAGAACTCCGCTGGTGAGGGCCTACGACTGCCGCAATCTCGACGCTATGCGACTGTTGCTGGCACGCGGAGCCAACCCAGACGTGCGGTACGGATCAATTGGGCTTCTATCGCATCATGCGTCGTACCATGGACGAGCTGAAGTCCTACAATTGCTGCTGCAGCACGATGCCGACTTGTCTGCTAGATGCAGCAAGAGCTGGACGCCACTGCACTGGGCGTCTACCGGAGGACACGCGGAGGTCTCCCGGGTTCTCTTGGAATACGGGGCCGACGTCGACGCACAATCAAATGTCCGACACTCCCCCCTACATCAAGCATCACGAAGTGGACATCTCGAGGTTGTGCAGGTGCTACTCGAATACGGAGCGGACGTGCGTGCCCTGGGAGAGTTTGATTGGACCCCATTTCAGACGGCCACATTCATGGGACGTAACGAAGTTGCTCAATTCTTATCAATGTATGGCGCAGGACAAGGATAAGAATGCGTGATCATGGGTACTTGTACTTGTACTTCACTTGTCTTTTAGAAAGTCCGATTCGTGATTGAGAGACACAAGATCTGTAGAGAGGGTATTTGGAATGCCCGTGAGGGGGCTGAAAATGAAAAAAACGGAAAGAAAAACCACGTCCATATCAGGTCTCATACTATGGGCCCTCCGCCAACATAACCATACCCGTAATGCTTCAAATCCGTTATTCCATTTTTTTTTTTGGTACTATTGTAACGATGGCTTATGCGTTGAGCTCGGAAACGAGTCACGTGACGCCGGGATCGCCTTAATCTGCTGAGGGTAAACCCGCCAATCTAATTGTCGTGTCTGAATCCGTGCTGCTGTATAGAACCACATGATCTCACGTGTTCAGCCACTGCCTTTAATGCCACCAACCCACATCAGTCATCACCCACATCGCCTTCGCCGCCTCCGACCCATCTCCATTTTCCAACGCCACCTGTTCCTCTCCACGTCGTCGCCTTCAAGTCCCCGCTCCCCTGCACGTCAACGTATTTTTGCTACTGTCGTCTCTCGATTCGCTCACCCTTGCTGGCCGTCGCTGCAAACGTGCGCCATCCTCGATCGTATCCAAGTTCGTCAGCTCATCGAGCTCAGCTCTGTGCTAGTTGGGCCCCCGCTCAGGACCATGCCCTGGGAGATAGAAATCGTTACTCGTTAGAGGTTTATTTTCACCCGTTTCGTACGTGTCTTTGTCTCTTTTTCGTCTTAGTTCTGTTCGCTCTTTG
>Ga0307510_10002897_pt1 | contig 19744 bp, 10 predicted proteins | sample 12_EM_MG_FD_207224 | JGI IMG/M metagenome (GOLD analysis project Ga0307510, IMG submission 207224) | Populus trichocarpa ectomycorrhiza microbial communities from riparian zone in the Pacific Northwest, United States - 12_EM | ecosystem: Host-associated > Plants > Roots > Unclassified | place...
CCATCTTTTCTTGTTTGCTAAAAAATGCAATATACTTATAATCTCCATAAGTAAAGATTTTGGGTTGCCACTTGACATCATCTAACGGCCATAATTATTTGAATGGCTTGCTTGATTTTTTTTTTGGAGAATTGCTTGCTTGATTATTTAACTTCCTATAATTTGGTAGTTCCTGCATGAATCTGAAATTTTGTAAATGCTGTGCAGATATCTGAGATTAAGATGGCGGACATTCCTGATGTCGACCTTTCTAGCCTCGGAGTCACAGAATATGGAAACTTCATTGTCGAAGTAGTAGACCCAGTTTCGGATTATTTGGAACTAATGGAGGTTAGAAACAAATTGTGCATATTTGGGTGACCATTCGTTTGGGTTGTGTCAGTAATTGTATGGATTATTTTGCAGAATGTATTTGATCTCGAGCTCATCAAAAGTCTCCTTTCACGGTCAGATTTCAGGTACATTGGTTCTCTGCCAAGTGAAATTAATAGTTTCGAACATGTTTGTTCATGCATATGATAAATGGAGAAGATTCTCTATTCCCTTTGGCTATCTTATGCTATTGATATTCCTCCAAGTGTTGACTTATGGATGGATTAATCTGCATTGAAATCCATATCTTATCTCAACTTGGCTCAACAAAGATTCCCCTGAACTGTTTGCAGTAGTCATCTATGTAAAAGCCTGTTCCCTAGACCACTATCTCTGTGGCTGTTTTCACAGATATCGTTTTTCTTTTCCTTCTAATATGAAAAGTTCATAGCTTGAATATTGTGTTTTCCATCTTAATCATATATACTTTATATCATTTATTTTTCCTGTACAGAAGCATGTCCAATTGTTTTGTGTTTCAGGTTTGTATTCGATGCCATGCATGCTGTTACTGGTGCTTACGCAAAACCCATCTTTGTGGACAAGCTTGGGGCCAGTCCGGTATTTTCTGGATGACACATTTTGAAAATAGTTTTCAACTATAGTATAATTTCTGTAACAGATGTTAGTTCGGCATGTAGGATTCAATTTCAAATGGGGTACCTCTGGAGGATTTTGGTCACGGCCATCCAGATCCTAATCTTACGTAAGATGGCTAATAACTTCTAGACCATATAGTGAATTGCAATTATTTGATAGCAATTCAACTGTATCTTTTACTCAAACAGATATGCCAAGGATTTGGTCAACATCATGTATGGTGAGAATGGACCAGATTTTGGAGCTGCAAGTGATGGTATGTCACATGACTTTTGAAGAAACATACCCCCCCTCATTTTTCAAGTGTTTGATGTGTTATTAATTCCTTGAATGTATGCATTGATTCATTGGCAGGTTAGGCTGCACTGAGTAATTCCCTTTAGGTTTTGAGCTGAATTTTGCACTGAAAGTTTGGCGTTCCACTTTGTGGCATGGACTAAATAAAGTTTCAATTGCAATGGACTTTAGGTTGTGGCCATAGTTTTTATTGATTGACAAGATATGGAATGATGAGCTCAGTGGTTTTACCAACAAATAAACTTTACCCTTTTATCAGGCTAGAAGTATTGACCATGTAAATAATGAATATTTGAACTATCAAGAGCTATAAATTGAATTTAGTCTCAAACATTGATGGAAGATATAACTAAGTTTTTAATTCAAAGATGAATAGCTAATAGCATAAACTGAAATTGAATTTGGATCATTTTGGAGAAACACCCAATTACAGAGCCACAAGTGTGTTTTTAATTAATAAGTCCAACTGAATTACTCTAAGCTTGGTCTGTTATGCTTACGTATCAGGAGCACTTTGTCAGTAAATGTTGGTACCAATAGTGAAATTACTCTATTTAATCAATCTGCAACATGCGTTTAGATCTGGATTATATATATTGTATGCATTTGTTGTTTTCACACTTTTTCACTGATAGACGAGCCAATTTGAAATCAACCCTCAAGTTACATTGCTTAACACAATGGTACCATACACAACAAGATCGTTGAGTCTGAAATTTGTTATTTCAGCAGTTTTCACTGCTGGATCCCTAGAAAAACCAGTCAAATAGGAAGGAAGAAATTTTGTAAAGTTTTGGAAGGGCTGGTGCAAATCTTGAATGAAGTGATTTGGGTGGCAAACCATCTCATATAGCATTTATGCCAAGCTTGGGAAACATAAAACCTGCGAAGGCCAACCTTGATAAGGATAGTTGAATTTAAATCAAGGTTTGATCTGCACTTTAGTTCACTGTAGGATGGATTTTGATTAAAATAAGCTAGGTTGATTTGACCAACCAATATTTGGTTTGCTTATTTTGCTGCTATATGCTAGAGCAAAAGAAGATTTATGTTAAAGCACTTTAAATCCTTAGAATGAATAGGAATACCATGATCTATAATTCCAGGGCATGAACTTTGTTTTAGTCCTTGAAGTTTTGATAAGAGTGTTTGACAAGAGCAGGGGCAGTTAGATTGAAAAAGGTGAAATGAAAATTTAGGCTGCCAGATGTCTTTCTAAAACGCAATGTGGCGTATTGCTTGTATCAGTTGAATGAGTAATTGGTGTTTCTTATTGAATCATTTGGTTCTACTTTTAGCTCCGTATGATGACTAATCTTGATGTCATTAGTATCTCTTTTTCACAATTAGCTTCTCTTACCATTATCAGGAGATGGGGACAGAAACATGATCCTAGGTAGAGGGTTTTTTGTCACTCCTTCAGATTCGGTTGCTATCATTGCTGCCAATGCACAGGAAGCCATTCCATACTTTATGAGTGGCCCTAAGGTAGAAAATTCTGGAGGTTTTCCTCAACCTTTTGATGTCTAATGAAACGAAAAATAAATGTCTTCTTCCAATCTTCAGGGTTTAGCTCGTTCCATGCCGACAAGTGGTGCTCTAGATCGTGTGGCTGAAAAATTGAATCTTCCATTTTTTGAGGTTATGAAAATCCTGGACAAAACTCTTAGTTTCATTAAAGGGGGAAAAGATAGAAGGTAGAATAGGGTTTGGGTTGACAGAGATGCTTGTCTTCTGACAATCTTTTTTCTTGTGTTCAGGTCCCTACTGGTTGGAAATTTTTTGGGAATCTTATGGATGCTGGAAAACTGTCAATTTGTGGTGAAGAAAGTTTTGGAACTGGTTCTGATCACATTCGTGAGAAGGATGGCATATGGTAACTATCTGAGATGCATCCAATGAACCTCCCACATATACCAGAATTAAGGCTCTAACCTGCCTATTAGCGTTAACAAAAAACAGCCATATAGCGGTCCAATTGGTAGGGGTAGAAGGCCTGCCAAATAATTGTCCTCGCTTATTCCTTGTGAAAGAGTAGAGGGTCTGATGGAAGGAATAGATTGGCTGTTTTGCTGATGGAACTACAATCTAATTCAAGTGGTTTACAGCTTTAGAGCTGAATTAGAATTTTAATAGTTGTTTAACATTATCTTTGTCGTTTGAATGTCTTACTTTAAATTGATAGCTATTGACATAATCAAAACACAATATTTGTCTCATTGCATGTTTCAAATTTTCCAACACAAGTATATTGTTTGGATTTGCTGTCTATTGTTGTGATTATTGCAAAACCTCATCAGATTCATTTTATGACCTAAGTATTTTGTGAATGTTTGGTGAACCTGATTCAGTGTCGCATCTGTTCCATAAAGTTCTATTTCACTGAATCATGTTCACATTTTCAATGCAAATTTTTGGTTTCTAATAGTCCCTTTTTAGGAATTTTTTGGCTTGGTTTAACACATCTCACTTCTGTTATGAAAGGCAGCCAAATCCCATATAGAATAACAAATCTATCCAATTGCAGGGCTGTTTTAGCTTGGCTTTCAATTATTGCTTACAGAAACAAAGACAAGAAACCAGGGGAGAAGTTAGTATCTGTTGCTGATGTTGCGAAAGAGCATTGGGAAACCTTTGGAAGAAATTTCTTTTCTAGATATGACTATGAAGTAAACATCAGAATTTTTTTTGTAGATGATAATATAGTTGATGCTTTGGATTTAGCTATGGGCTAAACTTCCTTTGTCTCGGTGGAGGTGGGTACTGGGTACAATTCTTTAATTTGTGTAAATTCTTTTTCAGGAATGTGAATCTGAAGGTGCCAACAAAATGATCCAGAATCTTAGAGATATAGTCTCTAAAAGCAAACCAGGTGATAAGTATGGTAAGTTCACATCTGATCTCCTCTTCATAATCACATTCTTCTATTTGACAATGTCTAAGCACTGTATTTACAATCTGCTTTATAGGAAATTACACCCTTCAGTTTGCTGATGACTTTACGTACACTGATCCTGTAAGTTAAACACTGCATGTTTATCATATTTGACTAGTATAATTTCACCAAGCATCTGTAGTTTAATATCACTGCCATGTTTAACTTATCTTCATGCGATCTTATAGGTGGATGGAAGTGTGGTATCAAAGCAAGGTGTCCGGTTTGTTTTCACCGATGGATCAAGGATTATATTCCGTTTATCTGTATGTTCAATTGATAATTTTTTCCTGCCAGAATTTGAAGCTACATAGGCTCCTGTTTTTCTTATAACTGGAATATCCACATCTGCAGGGAACTGGATCAGCAGGTGCAACTGTCAGAATCTACATCGAACAGTATGAACCAGATGTCTCTAAACATGAGATGGATGCCCAAGTAGCCCTAAAACCACTAATAGGTCAGTCACATTGTTTTTTTCTTCAAATAAAATGCAATTTCTTAGGTTTTACTTGCATATGTATTCTTGATATGTTTGGTTTGTTTTAGATCTGGCATTGTCTGTATCAAAGTTGAAAGACTTCACAGGAAGGGACAAGCCAACAGTCATCACATGAAGTTAACAGCAATTGCGAGTCTCACAAATCAAGTGGTATGCCAAGTTATGCTTAATGGCAGGTTGGGTTTTCCTTTCTTTTCTGGCTTTACTTGCCATGCAGATTCTTTCTGCTCAATTTTGGTTGTACTTTAGCTAGCATGGTATTATGGTTCAATAAATATTTCCATGTAAAGTAAGTAAAAACATATCTATGCAAATAAAATCTCTTGCATTCACTACATGCCCTTGTTAATCTTCATCTCCCCCTTGTTGACTTGAAGTCATTGTGGATGGATAACAGTAAAAATGATAAGACATAAATATTGGCTAGACGTTAAATTGAAACCTCATGTTGAACGTGGTTAAGGTAACCTTCTTATCTGACCCCATTAGAAGACACCTACTCAAGCTCTATACGAGTTTCCTGTTGCTCCTGCCGTTCTTTACTGGATGTTAAATCCTCCAAATTAATGTCCTCGTGTTCTCTGCTCTATCTCAGCTATACAAAGATCCCACCCTCCAATTGAAGCATGGTTTGGAGCTGTCTACCTGATTTTTCATATTTCATAGCTTTAGTTTAAGTAAATCGTCTAAAAACATTATTGGAATTTTAGACCTTTTTAGGATGGAAATAGGAAAATAAATAACAGGAAAAGAGAACAAATGGAAAGTAGCAGACTGAAAAGGTTGAATAGAGAGAGCATTTGAGAGTGAGTATATTGGTACGACCTTTGTCATTTCATTTAGTTTCATCCACTGTTCCATGACAACAAAATGCAATGGTGCATCCATGATAAGACAATTACAAGTCACTTGCAGATATTGCCTTGAATTTGTAAACCAATTTACCCATATCTGATACGCAATTCTCTTTCAATATTGCTATGTCCATATAATATTTTGGCCCAACAACTACCAACTAAGAAGATCTGTTAGTATTATGTATCATTTAGTGACCATTCTTCATGCATTAGATCTATGATAGAGCTTGTTGCATGGTCATGGCTATCCCTTCAAAAGACATGATCTGGTGGTGTGTTTATGACAAGCAAAGCAGCTCTTTTTGTTGTCAAGTTTGATCCTATTGGTGTGCTTTTAGCTGATCAGATCATGATGAAACATCCAATGCCAGGTCCCGACCGCCTTTTGTGGGAGCTGAGTGTACAACTAAAACAAGCATGACCACAATATAAGATATAATGGGAAAATAAATGTCTTTAATACTTCCATAGTCATCTTTAAAATGCAAGGTAACACTCTCCAGCAGCCCCAATTGACATAATGGCGCAGAAAGCACTCAGCATGAGAGAACATGTTGGGACACTATTTTTGTCCTTTTAAAGTTCAAATGTAGCATCAGCCACTTCTCTCTCGGAAACTTTTATACCCTTAGTTAGGATGTGACATTGTCTAACTGCATTCTCTTCTACAGAGAAAAACACTTCAAAGAGGGACCCTAGAGTGCTTTTTCAGTATGAGAGAACACTTGTGATGTAGGCTTTTCTTTCTACATCCCCTTTTACTTCAAGCTGGGGGCATCAGAATGTTAACCCTAAAATCCTTTGTTTCTATGATGTTTCCTGATAACCATCCAATAATGCGAATTCTCTGTTGTTTTGCATTTTAATTGAAGGAGGTTTTGTACTCGTAAATCCCAAAATTATAAGCCTAATTTTTTGTTATTTGCTCTTTAGTTTCCCCTTAAATGGACACATGAAATTCTATGTTAAGCCGGACCAGGTTCAATAGTGTTTCCTTTGGCAAAGAGAACATACTTTTACTATCATTGAATGGAGCCCGCCTTTTTCTTCAAAAATCCAAAACCAAAATCAATCTGGATTGTCTCTGCTCCCCATTTCTAATGTGATTTAAGTCCTCCACCAGACCCACCAAGAAATAATTGTACAGACAAGAGAAAAGTAAGCGAAACTTGTAGTGCATGATATTAGAGGATAGAACTGTGTTTGTCCTAACTGATACACACACTTAAGCTATAGTTGTTGTAATAGATCCAACCTTGTTGGGTCTATCAGTTTCATGGGATTTGCTCTTGAAGAGAACAAGCTCAATCTGCCCCACCTTTTATCTGCATGACATTGTGACAACTCCACCATCATGTTAGTTGCTTCTAGTGATGGACCTTGATGTCCCCTCTTTCTTTTCCACCTACTGTCCTCTGTCCTGTAGTGAACAATTTCAGGATTGTGGAAAGTTCTCAACTTGTAGAGAGTTTTTTTATCATCAAAATGTTAGTATAAACCAATGTTGAGAAAGTGACATCCACATTTATCTCTAGGTATTGTCTTCAATCTTCGTAACTATGCTATGCTGCCAGCACTACAACATATTGCAGTTGAAGATTTTCTTGCCAGGGGGTTTCGATCGACAATTTCAGCTTCAACATGTCATAACCCTTCCGAAATACCTTAGGAAACATCTACATAAAAATAATTACAAAAAAAAAAAAAAAAAACACTTTCAATCGTCATGTCAAACGCAGTTATGAAACCATGTATATGCTCTTAAAGTTTGACTAAACCATGAAGAGGTGGATACTTTTCTATATAACCTTTGTTTTCCTTTGATTTGAAGAGTGATTATAAGTCTTCCCCACAAGTTATTGTTAATGAGACGTAAATCCTAAGGCTTCGTTTTGTGTGGTCGGACGAACTGTATAATTAAAGAAGTGTTTGATTAATCGAGACATTATTTCTCATGAATTCCATTGAATTAATGGAGATTTTGTGAAGAATACCATGATTTCAGGTTTGAAAATAGTTTGTACGTATTCCTTACAAGTTTCTACTATCATTCATATACCTCTACTCCATACCCTCTTTATGACTATCATTGGTTTCAGCATCATATACTAAAAGGAAGAGGCAAGAATTCTTGATGTATACTTGCTGTAATGCATCCCTTTTTCATGGTTTGTCCCAGTTGATAGCTACTTTTTTTTTTTTACTGTTTCTATTGGAGAACTACTTCTATACATTTTAGGGCTGGAAATGGACCTACCTTGTTACACCTTAAATAGTAAATTCCTTAGTCTTCAGTCAAGACAATCAAGCACTCCTCCACTATCCAATATCATGCATCTTTTCGTACATCTTAGGCTATCCATTTCCCTGTAATTCTCCATTTCCTTATTTGTATTTGACTTTAGGGAACAACTATTTTACATTCATCCATATGCATACAAGTTTGACTTTATGGATTTTATTAAATCAAATCACACTCTCCATGATTTAATGCTTGATTAATTACATCTCAAGACCTATATATAATTCATATAGTTGGATCTTAATAGTATTGTCTTAAAATATCTAATCTAAAATGTTTGAACCTAGTGCTAGTGGAGACACTTAAAAGCAACACATATAAATAATTACTTTGAAAAAAATAATTTAAAACTTAGAAGCATGTTTGATTCATAGAAATTAAGATATGAGTCTCATAGCATATTAAGATGCTAATATTTAAATTAGTAGCTTATTTATTTTTTTCTTACACACACACACACTTATCTTTCATACCAATTTTGTTTGAAACAAAATATATTCAAGGAATTAATTGAAATGCTCTTAATCTATTTCACATTTCGGATTTGTTTGTTTTTGTGGTGCGGTGTTGTGCGGTTTGCTTTTTGTTCCAATTATAAATTTAAAAGTGTTTGGTTAATCAACACACATCATAATTTTGTATGGTTCCGTTTAAAACTCTATTTTAAAACATTGGTTAAAAAATATTTCTTAAACCTACTTCTTTATGTCTTGTTTGGAAGTGCGGTAGCGGTTGTTTTTAAAAGTGTTTTTTGCTCGGAAATACATTAAAATAATGTTTTTTTTACTTTTTTTTAAATATTTTTTATATTAGCACATCAAAATTATCTGAAAACACTAAAAAATATTATTTTGAAGAAAATAATAAAATAAAATAAAATAATTTTTTTTGAAAAAATACTTTTAAAACACAAAAATAAACAGCCTAAACTATCACCGCAAAAACTACAGCATTGCAAACACACATTTCAAATCCCTAACTTTTCAAAGTTTATTGGTCATTTAGTTGACCCACATTAGAATATTAGTTGGTAGTGATACTATTAAAACATCATCTAGGATCTTAAATTCTTCCCCACTTATTAGATATGTCAATAATGGAGATTTGCTTAGTGCTTTACATGCAACTATAAGTCAACCGAAAGAACACCATTATTTTTTAAGTTTAAACAGTAGATGTGACTATGCCTTATTGCTCCACACACACTCCTCCATTCTCTTTCTCTCTGAAGAGACTATCTCAAATTGTGTCCCCCCTCCTCCTTCTTCTTCTTCTTTTTTTTTTTTTTAATTTCTCCTTCTTTAACATGAATAAAATACATATTCTAAAACTAACATAGTTTTTTTAACAACATTTGAATCCCATTACTCAATCTTTTATTACTCAATCTTTTTCCTTAATTAGATCATGGATTTCACTTGAATCTTAGTCTTGTCTTGGACATTTTTTTAGCACAATGTATTTACCATGTACTTTGATGCCAATAAAGGTATTTTTCCCCTTCTTCTTCTTCAATGAAATTGATGCTAGGAAGTTGGTGGATTACTTTGTACTAAAACCCATGTTGATCATGGAAGTTTTGACTCACATATCATATATAATAAGTGCAGAAACATGATAATAAAAAGCATACGAGCGTGCGCTCATACACACATATATAAATATAAAACCGGGTCCAGGAATAGAATGGAATCAATAAAAAAATGTGGCCTTTTCTAGTTTCTAAAATGTTTTTGTTTAAACGATCGAGAGACATTGGCTTTAAAATGCTTCTTTCGTATTATCTCTTACATTTTTCTTCCATGATTTTTTCTTAGTAGTTTGTCACACAAAATGGGTATCAAATGTTAAGCATTTCATACAACATAATCTTAATTTTTCGATCATAGTTGTTAAATCAAATGTCTTGACATTAGATAAACCCATTATGGGCCGTTGCCTAATGTTTTCCGGTCATGGCCTAATTTCTTTGACATATGATTTGAGTGTTTCACCGTTATTATATATATAAAAAATGATTACGAAGTATTCTAACTAAAATAATAATAGAAATTAGATTTGAGATAGATACTAAAAATAAAAATAAAAGGGATATTTTCTCTTGTATTTTTTATTTTAAAAGAATATAAATTCACTTCAAAACTATAATAAAAATAGATTTATTTTATGTTGATGTCTCTGTTTCTTAAATTAAATATGTTTCTGTTCTTTGTAATTTACATGGTATGGAACCAGAGAATAGATGGATGGAATGCTAGAGATAGGGTTTTTTTTTTTTTAATTTTTTATCCAAAAACCCTTGAATTGTATTCCATTAATATAACATCTGCCTTGATTAAATCTATCAGAAATAAATCTTAGTGTCAGCAAGGTAGGAATTGCAAAAGTGAAACCTGAAAATAGTACCCTTGCAAGGAAGTTCATCGTCCACTCCGACGAGAGCCATAATATTTTATTTTTTTTCCTGGAATTACATATAATTTGTGGTGGCCACATTTTTTTGTGTGGTGAGAAATAGGAAAGGAAAAAACACAATCTCTTACAACTTGATTCACTTTTTGTCCTTTCTATTGTATGGCGTATTGTTGCTTCCTCTGGCAACTAGTACGATGTATATAGGACTTCTTCAATACCAAACTTTAGTTCAGAGAATCCAGATGTTAGGGGAAAATAAGATTTTTATTTTATTATAATTTCTTCTCTCACAATTCTAAACCACACACAAAGAAAACGGTGATTGAGACCAAATAGCTGAAGTTTAAAGTGGGAATTACTTAATTTTTTGAGGGCCATTTTCCATTAAAACTAACATTTCGTTCTTGCTTCAAAATCTTGAAGCAAAACCAAGAGGGAGGGATACCATCAACTGATGGTACAAATTGGCAAAAAAGCAAGCAAATGTTGGTGGAATATTAAGGGAGATTGAAGCATGTTGTCCTTAAAATGACACTCTTTTTCTATTTATGGCCAAAGAATCCATTCAAGGTGCTAGGTCAAATTTAATTGGGGCCTGCTGCTTTAGTAGAGGGACATCATCGGCTCCCTTCATGTACATGGCATTGTTATGTCAAACCCACCATGGCACTATCCTACTAGTTGCTTCAATCACTTCACCTTAGTTGCCACCGATAACCCACCCACTTCAAACTATTTTGCAAAAGTGAATGTTGTTTCGGCTTTTTTATTTTTATTTCTCATGTTATTATACAAAAACTATTAAAAAATACAGTGAAAATCTCTTGAAAAACAGCTCGAAATGCAAAAACAAATACTTTATTCATAAGATTTCGTTGACATATTTTATGGGTTTTTTTTTTTTTTGAGAATTCAACTCGGAACTTGGAGAAACCTAAGAAATGAGAGCATGATTTTGTTTTCTTTTCTAATGACCAAGTTAGGCAAAGGAGAATCTCCAAAGACTACTATTTTAGGTTAACTCCCATGGCTTGAATTACCCAGTGGACCGAACCGTCTCAAGTGGCAACCGCTGGAGTTGTTGTTTTTGATACAATAATTGTCTCCCCATTTTGCTCGGCATCACCTATATATTGCTGATAAAAATAGTTTAATGAAATTTTCTAAATAATGATCCCAAGATTTGAACCTAGAAAATAAAAAATAAAAAACAAATTTCCTTAACAACAAAGTCAATCTCTTGAGATTTAATCCAGCAAAGCTAAGATAGTGATCATGATAACGTAAAAGAAAATTTACTTAACCACAGAATCAACAAAACCAGTCCCAAACCACAGATATTTGTTTTCCTTTCACTTTAACTCTGTTTTTTTTTTTAGCCTTTTCAAGCTCATTCTCTATAAAATAAGCAAACTAAAAAGTAACAAAAAAATGTCCCAAAAAAGTTAGAAGAAAGAATCAAATGTCCCTGCCCGAGTAACACCAGATTTGGCCTGGCTGGCCTCTGATTAATAATGGCACCACCTCGGTCGGTCCCTCCGCTTGTTTTCAAAGAAGTGAAAGGGAAAAAATAGAATAAAAATTACAGCATGCATGCCTCTTGGGAACTTGAAAGAAGTTGGGCTGGGGTTATGCTGCATTTTAAATATTAACATCCTGACAAGCATAACCATATATTGGCCTCATTTTCAAGAAACAATTAGAGAAGGGAAAGCTCAAACACTTGTGCAAACAACATAAAATCTCCCCCCTTTTAATTTAAATTAGGACCATGTAATTAAGCACATCGAAATTAGCCACTAGTTAATTGCTTACCCTTTATTGCTTTCTGCCATTTTAGCTCGAGGACACCCCCCCATGCCCATGCCAAAACCCTACCACCGAACTTAATAGATGCTGACTACAAGGCTACTCATGCCCGAGTCCCTGTTACAAGTCATTATAGTTTGCTATTTCCATGACAGGAGAACCACTCCACTTTTTAGTTTGTGTCACCTTATAACTGGAAGATCTTTCTGATTCAAACAGGAACGGCAATTAATGTTTCTTTACTTTGTCTCTTTCCTTGTATGCCTATGTTGTATTTGCAATGGTTCTGCTTAGCCATCCTCGCTACAAAAACTACTCGTTACAAAGTACTTGGCTGTCAAAACGCGAGTACCTCTCTTAGGTTCCATGTTCTATGTTACATCTTTTCTTGCTAGCTCTCTGCCATATCTCATCAATGCTGCTAAGTAAACTCTCTGTTCTATTAATTACGTAACGTGAGAAGTTTGGTTTGGGTTGCTTCGACCGCTTGCTTTGCCCTAGAACATGTGTGTTTGACTTTGGATGTAAAGGAGCTGTTTGTTTACGTTTTTTTTGTACGTTTCGAACTGTTGTTCGAATGAAAAGCAACCAAAATGATTCTCTCGATTTTAAACTGTAGTTTGAAATGAAAAAAAAAACACATGGATGAACACGCTCGTAAGCTAGCACAGATAGGAATGCTATTTAGGCATTCGAAGTATATGGAGACATCTAAGAGAATTTGAGAAATACATGTCGGAGATGGATATACGTATATCAGGCATGAAGCTGTGTTGGGATATGGGGTCACAAGTCCAGAGTCACATAAGAGAATGGTAGAAGAGAGAAAGGAAAAGAGGAAGAGAAATGAGTAGAGAGAGAGAGAGATTATTTAGTGGAGAAATCTGTTTTCACAGGGTAATTAGGCCCCTCAAAACAGATTTCTTCTTCCTTCATTATTTTTTTGTAAACTTAGTGTTGCTCCCAAATAAGAAAGCAGAGAAGACTATAGAGGGAGGACCTATGTCAGGTGGGGGCTTCGGCATTTTAAAAACAGAACAGGAAGTTATGGGTTTAATACAGGTCTAAGCACACTCTTGATACAAGACAAAATAAAGTGCCCTGCTGACACTAGCATAGAGCATCCAAACAAAAAACTCCATTGGGAAGAGCTTTCCTGGCAGCTATAAAAAGGACAGAACTCCAACAAATTGGTCTATCACCTAATTTTCTCATTAAGCAACCCCTTGCGCTGCAAATCCCCTCCTCTTCTCAAGCCCTTCCTTGCAAAAATAAAATCCACACAGCATATAAGAGTGAGGGAAAGATAGCTAGCTACAAGATTCCAACATTCGGGCTCACCGATTTCCCCAATGAGAGCGGTCTTGGCTTTTCTTTTATCATCATCGGTACACTTCTTTCTTTTATCTTAACTAGGAGCTAAGTACCAACTCTCCCTCCCTGCCTCTCAAACCTCACACGATCACAATCACATACATACATACATACATACATACATATATATATATACACACAGACCGTGCCCTGCCACAAAATTTGTAATGCAATGGCAATAGATTGCATCAAAACCATGCCATCCATAACCACCCCTCATCACCACCCAAAAGATCAGGATCAATGCAAAGATGATGGCAAGTCTTTTGTTTTTGATGCACAAGTTCTTCGACACCAGACAAACATACCCCAGCAGTTCATTTGGCCTGACCATGAAAAGCCTAATATTAATGCACCTGAACTCCAAGTCCCACTTGTAGACTTGGGTGATTTCCTCTCTGGTAACCCTGTTGCTGCAGTGGAAGCTTCAAGACTTGTTGGTGAAGCATGTCAAAAACATGGTTTCTTTCTAGTTGTTAATCATGGAGTTGATAAAACGCTCATTGCCCATGCTCATAATTACATGGACACCTTCTTCGAATTGCCACTTTCTGAGAAACAAAAGGCCCAAAGAAAGATTGGCGAGTCTTGTGGATATGCTAGCAGCTTTACTGGCAGGTTTTCCTCTAAACTTCCATGGAAAGAAACGCTTTCTTTTCGCTACACAGCTGAGAAGAATTCATCAAAACACATCGAGGAATACTTTCATAACAGAATGGGGGAAGATTTCGCTGAATTCGGGTATGTTACAATTTTTTTTCCCCGTTCAATTTGGTTTTGTTCAATGTTGTCTATTGGGATTGGTTAATGTTCTCTTTGACACTAAGATTTCTCGTCTTCTGTTTTCATCAGGAGGGTGTATCAGGACTACTGTGAGGCCATGAGCACTTTGTCACTAGGGATCATGGAGCTATTAGGCATGAGCCTTGGTGTGAGCAGAGAACATTTCAGGGAATTCTTTGATGAGAATGATTCAATAATGAGGCTCAACTACTACCCTCCATGCCAAAAACCTGACCTTACTTTAGGCACCGGTCCTCATTGTGATCCAACTTCTTTGACCATCCTTCATCAAGACCAAGTGGGTGGTCTTCAAGTGTTTGTGGACAACGAATGGCGTTCGATTAGCCCCAATTTTGACGCTTTTGTTGTTAACATTGGTGACACCTTCATGGTAAGATATTAACTTTATTCGCACAAGTGAAGCGGTTCCGTCCTTTTTATTAAGATAAATAAATAGAATTGCCCTACACGTACGTGGATGATAATTGACAATTCCTTTAAATTATCACCGAATTTGCATTAATGATTACAAAAAGTACTGATATTTAGTGGGCTTTTGTTGTTTTTGCAGGCTCTATCGAATGGTATATACAAGAGCTGTTTGCACCGAGCAGTGGTGAACAGCCAAACACCAAGAAAATCCCTCGCTTTCTTTTTGTGTCCAAAGAATGACAAGATGGTAACTCCACCACATGAATTAGTGGACACATGCAATCCGAGAATATATCCAGATTTCACATGGCCTATGTTGCTCGAATTCACACAAAAGCATTACCGAGCTGACATGAAGACACTTGAGGTGTTCACAAACTGGCTTCATCAACAAAGTTTTAGCTGAACAAGTGGGTCAAGTGATGTATCCCACAAATGCACTTGGGGGCATGTTATTGGTCTTTTTCTTGGAAAAAAAAAATGAAAGCGATGTTGATGGGAGAGGAGAGGAGACGAAAGGGAAAGAAAGGAAGCTGGAAAGAGATGGGAATTTTGTTAAGACTTGGAGATCGATCATCATCCGTGCATGAAGAGATCTCAAAAGTAATTAGAGGCCAATTCTTATTTATGTCCATAGATCTGGTAATTAATTACTAGCTAACTTATTTATTGGTCATGAACAAAAAGTACAATCATAGACCAATAAAGAGTTGGATTAGCTAATTTTTTGTATTTTCCTTGATAATATAGAAAAATTGCCAGTAGTAGCATTACATACCTCTCTTCATTATAAATTGCTTTAATTATCAAATAATCCAATATCATCAACGAACAAAAAAAAAAAAAAAACACCATCCCTCTCTCTGGGGCTAGTTGAATTCATCTTTACAACATGACTTCAACTCTTCTACATGTATAGAGTTGGGATCTATCACATCAACAAATCAAAAATTGTTTTAATTTAATGAATTGGGTTCTTGTAAAAGAACTTCTTATTTACATATTTGGTTCATAATTCTCAAAGAATCAAGATAATTGAATGAGCAAAATTATTTTCCAACATGCACGAAAAATTACCTCCTCTGTAAGAACCGAAAAGGCCTTTTCATGTAGCTTGTGGATGCAAAGACTGAGTAAATACGACAAAATGACGAGTTTCAGTACCAAAAAATCAGGACCACAAAGAAATTCAGATATGCTTGCTAGCTAGTGTCAAGAAGAAGATAGACCAGACCGAACAAATTCTAAATTAATTTAATTTTTTCTTTGAAATAACTTTCAACCTTTTGAATTTATAAATATAAATCATTGGATTAATGGAAATAGTTATTAAATTCCATGTGAAAGTATTTATCATTTCTCCTCTGCATTTGATCAAATAAATGTGATTAAATTGTACGAGGAAAGGCCAAATCGAATGTTACCACTCTTGCACACGTGGTAGCTAAACTAGTCCCCCAACTATCAACTGATTCTCAATGTAGTCCCTACACAAGAGCCTTCATCAACTGGATCCCGAAGGTATCGTGCGATTCTCAACTGGATCCTCCATATGAAGCCATCACTCTCTCTTTTTAAACAGGAAACATTGAAAACAGTGACATTTCATGGCGTAGATATGCGATTTTTATTGCAAATATAAATAGACACGGGTGCCTGGGGGGCATAATTGAGGAATATCTATTTATTTTTTTGGATTCAAATGAAGAAGCTTTTAGTTTGGGGACCTGTAATAGAATTGGTGGATAGTTTGCGAACAAATTTGAGATCCCTTTATTTTAGCTGAACTCTTACTTTTCATAATTTTCTCTTTTCACTCAATTTAATTGAGAAAAAATATGGGTGTTCGGGCCAGTTTACATGCACCTCGACTATTCTCACAAGCCATGAAGTTAACGACCATATAAGTCTTCAATTACCATCATATTAGCAACCACATGATTTAAACCTCAGATTATAAAGGGAGCAATCCCCTTACTCTGAACCTCTTATTACTGGATCATCTATTATATGATTCAATTTAATCAAATGTTGTTGTTGTATATATATATGATTTGTAGGAGGGCCCTTAAAGTACCCTTCATGTGCTAAATAATTATAGAACTAAATAATTCAACTATTCATCAAGTTCTCACACAAAAATAAAAAAGAAAAAAAATGATTTAATGCCCTTAAATAAAACGTCATGGAAAACATCAACCAATAGTCATTCTTTATCTCAAGTTTCCTGGCCCTACGTGATGCTAGGGTTTAGGACCTCTTGATAAATCCAAAACCCCATTTAAAAAAATTTAAAATATCAAGCCTAGTAAATCCAATTCAAGAAATGGCCCACCAGTTGAATGATTCAGAGGAATAGGTTGCTAGAATCCATACAGAGGATTGACAGAGCAATTTCTTGTAATGTATTAATTTGTGCCCAAATATATTTTATATTTTATATTTTATATTTTGCTTTTACTATTATTGTCTTCTTTCGTGTCTGGAAATTTGGAAGGTTTTGCATTATAGAATTGAAAGGGAATACCTGCAAACATTTGTCGTGGTTTCTGTCTTTAAATGCTGCAACATTCTTTCTGGCTAATATTTTAAGACGCTGCCATTTTTTTAAAAATGAAGCATACCTATAGTTGTGTGAGTGCAATTTCCTATGAAATATGAGCTCACCATTTGCTCACTCAATTATTTAATCATGGTTAATTTAGTTAATTAGTTTTATTTCTTGAACTGGGGTCAGAATCACACAACCTATAAAACTGAGGTGTTTTAGGGCAGGGCAGGGCAAGAAATGGAGATATCTTGAGAATTAAATTGAAAAATGAAGTTAATATTTCATCTGGTTCATAGTTTCTTGAATTCTTTCTCCTTTGGTTTTCTTTTCTCACTGGAAGGCTTCAAATATAAGTGTTAGAGAATAATATAAATCATATATTGAGACCTCATCTAACAGCTTAAACTATTATGTTAAGATAGTTCTTTGAAATGGTATCAGAGCCTTGATAACTAAGTGGTCACGAGTTCGAATCTCACCACCCCTATTTATTTGATAAAAATCAAACACAAGGTTATATGGACCTGTGCAAGTTTCAAGCCCAAAGGACTTTCATTTGAGAGGGCGTGTTAGAGAATAATATAAATCATATATTAGGACCTCACCTAACAGTTTAAGCTATTAGGTTGAGATGGTTCTTTGACTCTAAGAGAATTAGGATGGAATTTATGTATTGTTTGATTAATGCATGTCATACCATAAAAATCACAAAGACAAAACAATCTTTGATTAAATCTATATTTAAAATAGTTTTAAAATAAATTTTTATATTTTCAAAACAACAAATAAAAAGAAATATATCTTTTCTGTCTCTAATATTTTTATTTATTTTATCACGAGATAATAATCAAATATTATTTTAATTTTTTTTTTAAAAAAGTGAGAATTTATATGAAATTTATTGGTGGATTGAATGAATTAGAGGGCAGCTGCTAGTCACCTTTAATGAAACCCAAAAAAAAAAAAAGTGAGTGCAGCTTGTAAGTAGCAAATTAAAAAGAATTTGTGCTTGAAATGCTACCAGCACACCAAATATGTTAAACATAAAAATTAAAATAACAAAACAGTCCTCGACTGGTGTTCCCATAGTACTATTACATCGTTAAAAGGACAAGTTTATCATTTTAGTAATAATTCTATCTACGCATAGATTTTCGAGCCTGTCAATAGCACAATCCAGGTACTGAGAAAATGGGTAAAACTAGTCTTTCTGTATAGTTAGGTAATAAGAATTACTTGCAAATTTTTTTTAATCCGTTAGACTATATTCTTAAAATGGTAAAACAAGGATTTCTGTGTGTGGTTGAATATATTATAGAATAATATAAATTATTTCTTAGAACATCTTCTACCAACTTAAATAATTGAGTTGAGATAGTTCTTTGACATGATATTAGAGTCTTGATAACCAAACGATCACGGATTCAAATCTCACCATCCTTATTTATTTGATAAAAATTAAGTAGAAGGTAGTGTAAGACTTTGCAAATTTCAAATTCAGAGAGTTTTCATTAAAAATATGTGTTAAAAAATAATATAAATTATATCTTGAAAATTCATCTAATAACTTAAATTTTTTGGTTGAATTAATTATTTGATATTAGTTTGATGTAGAACATGATTTATATAAGTTTTAAAATTATTTTAAAAAAATAAGTTATTGCAAATTTATTAGAAATTAAAACCGGCAATTATATTTTTAAAATTTTAATTTCTTTTGGGTTGGGGGTGCACCTCCACAGCCGCCACAAGTAAGGACAATGACAGTCCCCTTCCCGTACTCCCTTCCAAAAGGCCCGCATCACGTGGAAACATTTGTTGCTTGTCTTGGTATCGCTCCCTCTAATTTCCAAACCATTTTATTTATTTCTTACAAGATAATTATTATTTTCTGTTTTTTTTTTCTTGTCCCAGCAAATTATATTCTCCTCTCATTAAACGACATTTCTTAGGATTTCTTCATGGATACTCCCACCTGCTCTCCCCCTTCTTGATCTGTACTATTCTCGTGTCTAGCTAGCTAGCTAGCTATCACCCTTAAAATTCATGTTCTGCTCTTGTTGCCAGCCATTGATTCCTTTCGCCTTAATTATCACAACTTTAATTTACTTAATTATCTTATGATTGACCACCCCGTTTATATATATATATATATATATTCAGAGATCGAATGTTAAATAAAAGCTCAAAACCACAATATATTACATGTGGATCGATCGGATCCCAAATTAATCCTTCATAATTAAAAGATAGATCACTAATCACAATTGTAGTTAAATTACATTTAATGGTTTGTGTTAATTACAATTTAGTTTGTAAAACGAATTAGATAGTGAATTAATGATTTACAAAAAAATAAATTTAAAACAAGAGCGCGCATGCATATATATATATATACACACACACACTATTGGACACAATAACCCAAAAATAAAGAATAAAGACAGGAAACTTTATCCATAGAGAGAACATGATTGAATGCATCCAAAGCCATTATATATTAGCTAAATCCAAT
>Ga0307510_10002898_pt1 | contig 19743 bp, 8 predicted proteins | sample 12_EM_MG_FD_207224 | JGI IMG/M metagenome (GOLD analysis project Ga0307510, IMG submission 207224) | Populus trichocarpa ectomycorrhiza microbial communities from riparian zone in the Pacific Northwest, United States - 12_EM | ecosystem: Host-associated > Plants > Roots > Unclassified | place...
GCTGGCCAAGGAATCAAGTCTGGACCGAACAGGGTTAGGAGGAATGTGAATTTTCATGGCATGGGGGATTATAAAGATATGGATGGGGACTTGGACACCATTAAACTGAAAATTTCTAACTTTCAAAGTAAAAACGATCCCGAGGCTTACTGGAATGGGACAAAAAGGTAGATTGGATTTTTTTATTTCCATAGCTATTCTGAACAAAAATGGTGAAATTAGTGATAATTGAGTTTACGGAGTATGCATTGATTTGGTGGGATCAGATTGTAATCAGTAAGAGGAGGAATGAGGAGCGACCCGTTCAGACTTGGAGGGAGATGAAAGTTCTTGAACAAACTGAATCTGACTTATCGAAGATTAACTGACTTTGTGGTGTCATTCGACTTCATTCCAATAGGTTTGGTGCCTTGGGACAAGTTTTCATTGTGTCACACTCCTATTGGATCTCTTTTGACTTTCCAGGATCAAATTTTAATTTTTATTGTGGGTCACCACGTGATAACATATTCGCATCATAAGGTTCGTAATTGACTATGCGAGAATTGCATTATTTTTCTTAGTTAGTTTAAGATTATTTTTCCTAATTGGATTAGTACTCTTTTAATATTTTTTTTATCCTTGTTTAAGATGTTTTTACGTATTATAAATAGGGTTATTTAGCTTGTAATTAGGTTTTTAGGGCTTTTCAGATTGGTTTATTCAAAAATTATAATTGTGTGTGAGATGTTTGCTTATACTTTTGGTTCTTCAAGAACTTTTCTTGAACTTGTCAAAGATCAACTATCTTTGTGGCGTTTTCTTATACTTCTAATTCATGATTATTTATAATTGTTGGGTGGGGGTTTTATTCCAATAGTTTTGGTATCTAGGTTTAGGTAATCTTTATGTCAAGCTTTTATCAACCACATCTAATTTTAGTTTTCTTAAGTTTGTTCTTTCTTACATGTGGGTTTAAGGGTTCTTACCCTTTGGGTTCGTATAAGTTTGTGTAGTGACTTTCAACAAAAAGTTGAGTGTATAGATAAAGACAATCACCACACATAAAATATCCTAAAGAATGTCTAGTTAATTACTTTTCTTGCATACCACAAGAAGACCAAGATTCTTACTTCTATATTAATGATGGAGATGATGTTTGGTTTATGCTTTTTTTGTATTAAAATCTTTTACTTTCTCAATAATTTAGCATTTTATTTGTGTTGAATTATTTTAAATTAAACTTCTCTTTAATCTTGACTCTTGACTATTTAGGAATGTTTTAAAATTTTGAATTATGTTTATAGGCTTGATGTTTTGTTTGCATGGCATAGTTTGAAGATCTATATCTTGATTTATATCATGATGAAAGTTAAGACATGGTAAGAATGTCTAGTTGATGACCTTTTCTACATACCACCACAAGATCAAAATCCTTATTTCTATGTTAGTGATGGAGATGATGATTGATTTATACTTCTTTTATATTTAAATCTTGTACTTTCTCAATATTTTAGTATTTTATTTAAGATCAACATCCTTATTTCTACGTTAATGGTTAATGATGAAGATGATGTTTTGATTTATACTTCTTTTGTATTTAAATCTTATACTTTCTCAATATTTTGGTATTTTGTTTGTGTTGAATCATTTTAAGTTAAAATTCTCTTTAGTCTTCACTATTGACTATTTCTGATAATTTTAAATCTTTAAAATTATGCTTAGATGTTTGATATTTTGTTCATATTGCATAATTTGAATTTAATTTGCTTTAGATTTGAATTAAAATCATATATATTAAATTAATATTTTGAATAATATATTTATATATATGTGTGTGTGTGCGTGTGTGTGTGTAGTACCTCACCTCGGAATGGAACGTTGAAATGCTTCAAAACCAAAATTTATCATTCCAATAAGAATAGAACACCAACCAAAATAGAATTGATAACCTTGGTATTTTTCAATAAATTTGTAAGTACACACACACATATAAAGGTCGTTTATGTTTTTTCATCATATATTAGGAAAGGCTAACCAACCCAATCTCCCTTGTGCTTTAGATCATTTGAAACTTAGTCCTAGTACTTGTAATTTTGAGTTTTACCTAATTTGGATCATATGAGATTGGATCCTTTTATTTGTCTCCATCTCTCTATTTTAATGAAAAAATATATAATCCTTTTTTTCTTCTCTCATTCTTTACCTTTCTCTTTTTTTCCCCCTCTTGCCTCATCTTTTCTTCCTTTTCTTTCCTTCTTTACCAGCCTCTAACCACATCTTTGGCATCACTAGTCATCGACCACCATCACATCTACAAGGTTTTGCACGGGAACAAAAAAGATATCAAAATACAGCACTGAAACACATCTTTAAGAAAACAAAACATAAACAAATAAAGTTTTTGTTTAGATATATTATAAAACAAGAAAACAAGGAGGTCTAAGTTACTTTATATTTGTTAGGACTAACACAGTATATCTACTATACACTTGATCTTAAATACCAGGTCCTAAATCTTTACTAAGATCAAGAAATATCATAGTGGTTAGTCCCTCGTAAACAAAAGGTGGAGGGGAAAAAGAGGAAAGGAAGAGAAAAAAAGAAGAAGAAGAAGAAAACAAAGAGAAGTGAAGGGTCACCGATTACAAGTCGAGGGAGAGAAGATCAATGGTGGTGGCTGGTGGCAAGTGAGGTTAAAGATACAACCAACAACTAGTTAGATGAAGAAGAGATAATAAGGAAGGGAAAGTAGAGGGAAGAGAAAAGAAAGGAGAAGGAAAAGGAAATATATATATAGAGAGAGAGAGAGAGAAGAGAGAGGAAAAAAAATAAAGGAATTTTTATGTTTTTCCATGAATGGAGACTTAGCTTTAAATGATTCGAAGTACAAAGGATAAAAATATTACAATTACAATAACATTACAAATTATAATTATAAAAAAAACAACTAAGTTTCCTTGCAAAGTTACTATAATCACTCTTAGTAAACACTAAGAATTGCTTTTTTTTATATTTTTTTTTGTCTTTGAATGTTTTATGTTTTGGTCTTTTTTTTTTAATTTAGCCATTTGACATTACAATTACATCAATTTGGGTTTTGGGGGTTGTTTTGTCTATAAATAGGGACCTCAAGATGTCGAAGAAATATTTTGTTGCTCAGTTGGTGCTTAGTTTTGCAAAATAAAATTCAATTTGGTTTATATAAATTAAAGCTCTAGGGACCAACTTTGAGACTTTGACAAATATTGAGCGCCTTTAATTTTGTCCTTTAGGGGCTGGGTTGCACGATCAAGGAAAATATATTTTTTTAAATTTGATCATTCAGGTTTTGTTTTTAGAAATTGACTTAATTTTTTAGTTTGGTTGCCTAGATGTAGAGGTCTCGCAATATAAGGGAAAAGGTTCGGTACTTGGTTGATACCCAGTTTATCGAAATATACTTAGATTCTATTGATTAGACAATTAGGGCTTTAGGGACCAAATATGGTGTTTAAAAAAAATATGGTGGAATATAGTTAATGAGCATCGTTTCTTTGGTTGCAATACTATAGCGATGCATGCGACATCTCTGGTGATCGAACCAGGCCATCCAAAGTGGCTATAGATGCGGGCCATCTACTTCTTCCATATGGGGCAACAAATGTAGGGTTAATCACAATGGTTTGTCGGTAGTGGTGTTTTCTTCCATCCTTCCCTCTTTTCTCTCTCTCCTTCCTCAGACTTCATGCTGCCCTATCAAAAATTTTGAATTGTCATCTTATTTTATTATTATTTTAGATTTGATCCTTATTCTTTTTATTTTTATTTTGTTTTGGGTCCTTTTGTAAATTTTTTTTTTCAATTTCACCCTTTAATAAAAAAAATTGAAAGCCATCCTCTTATTTTATTTTTCAAATTTGATCATCATTCTTTTAATTACTATTTCTTTGTTTTGGATCCTTTCATGAAATTGATTATTTTTATAACCCAAATTTTAGCCAAATATATTCAAAAAGTCTTAAAAAAAAAAGTTTTTTCAATGCATTTCGACAATTCAAACACTTATTTAGCAATTGTTTGTTAGCCACTGTTGTATAAACAAAACATTTAGTGACAACTCTTCCTAGGTTTTGGGTTGGTTTTGATGAGCATAATATAGGCTTATCCATTCATTGGCATGGCTTGGTAGACTATTAATAGTCACAAGTCTTAAGTGAGAGTAATTGGTTGTAGATATGTTAATTCACCTACTGTTATCGAAATTAATGGTAGCAATTAAGAGTGACAAAGATGACTTGGAATTTAGAATGGATAGGTTTAAGTTCAAACATCCACCTGAGTTTTAACTCATTGCAGTTGACCTACCATCATCCATGTAGGTAGATCATTGGCAGATTAGACATAACAAACCATCAAGAATAGAAAACAAGCAACAATGCAACTTATCTTAGGTAAGATGTTTTAGGGTTATAGTATCTTTCCTTCAACATAATCAATCTCTACCTTAGAACTCTAAAGACCAGTTAGGGTTTCTAGTGATCATAATACTAGGTGATGATTTTTTTTTATAAGTTTCAAACCTCTCTCACAAAAAGAGCCTTTACCTTTAGCAAAAAGGTGGGTCACCGCGATGTTATGTGCGATAGTTTTTATCCTTTAGCATAGGGTTGATTGGAAATTTGGCTTTGTGTTTATTCTCAATAAGGTGATCTTGGTTTCAAGACTTGATTCGTGAATTTGAAAACTTAACTCATGTTAACATTGGTCTTTTTTAGAGTTTTTTTTTACACTAATTTTCTTTTTTCAATTTTGTCATTCCACATTGGGTGTTTCTTTTATATTATTGTATCCCGGTCCCATCATTGAACCGCAGATTTAAGGAGTCAACATAGGTTTTTTTTTTTTAAAAAAAAATCAATTCTCTTCAATTTTGTCCTTTAGATTTAGGTTGTTTTAGATTTGAGATTCGTATTTTTTTCCTAACTTGTTTTATATTGAGTTATCTTATTCGCATGATCCGGGTCATGGAGTTTGGTTGGTTTGTCCGGTTTGCTGGTTTTTTTGTTCCTTTTTGTTTATTGACTTTTTTTTTATTTAATCATTCTACATTGGATTTGTTGAGAATTGAACTTTATTATTTTTTATCTGCTTTCTATTAATTTATCCTGATCTCATGACATAATTTGCATATTTGACATGTTCACTCAGGTTAGCTTGGGTATTTTTTTTTATTTTATTTTTTCATATTGAGTTGGCTAGGATCTGAGCTTCGTCATATTTTTTCTTTCAGTAACCCTTTTTTATTATTATTATTAAAGTTCTCATGATTTTTTTTAAAATCATTTCATTTATTATCGGTACATGTTTTTATATTATCTAATTAAGTTATACTAGTTTTAATTGAGTCTATGCCCTACTCATTAGATTTTTTTCACTTCTTCAAACACGGTTGCATTCCTTAATAGATATTTTTTTGGAGCAGAGTTGGCACTTGGCACACAGATCTAATAAAAACAAAGTCCTAAATGATTTAAAATTTAGGGGAGGTTATGCCTGTTTAACCCATTGAGAATTACAAATACCAATTAAAAATGACATGGTTTCTAGGAAGGTTATTATATACAAAAGAACTACTTACCTGGTTGGCTCTTTAATGGCTATTCGCAAATCTATTACGGTCTTTGAGAAAGACGATGAGTAAAACGATCATTCTTCCTTTCTTTCATTTTTTTAAATTAAAAATAAAAAATTGCTATTTGATTAGCTCTTATTATCCTTCTTTATGGAAGTTTATTTGAGGTAATGTAAATTAGATAAATGGTTTTGCATTTAAAAATTGGAATTAAAATTTTATATGACAAGAATCTTTGTTAAGGCATCGATAAATATAATTATAAAAACACAACAAAAATTGTTTCTTGATTTTTAAATCATGATTGTCCACTTTTAATGACCAAAAAAGAAAACTCATGCACTTAGATTTTGATTTTTTACGGTCATAGTACTACTTCTTAACTTTTATAATAGAAATACTCCCTAATATTACTTAAATATAACTCTCTTTTATTTCTTTTTGGTAACCCGGGGTGTCCGGGCCAGCTTACGTGCACCACAACTAATCCCCGGATCCACTGAACACCCTGCAAGCCCAATAGGCAGATAAGACACCACTCAAATCTTGTCTCTGCCGCTGGGCCACAAGCCTCGGTGCTAAATATAACTTAATTATAGTAATAATAGTTGATATACACTGATAGATTAAAAAGATACAAATACAAAAGAATTTCTACTATATATCGATAGAAGCAAAGAATAATTTTAATTTACCTTTACTAGATAATTATTCGACAAACATAAAAAAACTAAGCTACGTATGATTTATTTAGCGATACAAACCCTGGTATAGTGTTACTTAGTGTAATAATTTACATAAGTTTCATTAGAAAAAAATCTACTTTGATTACTAGTTTTATTCTATTGTTACTCCCGATTTAGTGTTACTTTTGATGTTTTTGAAAATTATAAAATATCATAATATTTTTTTTTAATCGTATGTTATCTTTTTAAAATATATTTTTTATAATTATTAAGCATTATAAGACAAGATATACATCTCTTAAAAAACAAGGAAGGAAAAAAAAAATATTATGACCTATTGAGTATTTCTTTTTATATAACATAATTGTTGACCATAAAAATAGCATAAAAGTACCTGTTGTTTTTATAAATACATATTTATCAAACTAATATATTTTTATTCGTAGTCATTTTATAAATATAGACTAGTGTTTATTGAGATATAAACAATATAATTGAATTTAAACTTTAATAGTGAATTTAAATATCTAATATAAGAGTGTTAAATTTTATAAGACAAAATTCTTGTGTATTTATTATTTTAAAAAAATATGTTTTTTAATTGGATGGTTTTATTTACACCACTTTTTTTTTTCAATCTATTATTTATTAGAGAGTAAAAATAACCTTATTTAATTGAATGTGTTTATTCCATTTTGTTAAAATATTAAAACAATAAACTTTGAAATGAATTTTTTTTTTTGAAAAAGAAAGATTATAAAAAAAGGAATAAATTATGACTAAATACTTATGACTTTCCATTCCAAAAATAAAAGTCTTCTAATTTTGTTTTACAAACTTAACATTAAATTAGTAGATATTACAAATTTTATGAAGAAGTTACTCAAAGATTCTAAATTTTTATAGATACTAATGATAGTGTACTATAAATCATATATCGTTACTAATAGTATATTGTTTTTTATGATGTAATGAGTTCATAATTAAAAATATATATTAATTTTAAAAAATATGGCAATTATAGATATCAATACAAGTTTATCTTCTAAGATATACTACTTAAAAAAATATAAATTGAAAAGTATAAAACCAATCAAAGATAAAATAAATTTTTTAAAATATAGTTTTTTTATAGTCTTTTTTCATCTTATTATTTGGATGAAAGTAAAATAAAATAATTATTATTTTATGAGTTAAAAACTATAGAATTATTAAGACATATATTCTAAGATCATATTAATGATTTACCAAAAAAGATGGAATTTAAGTAACACCACCCTTGTAATTTCATGAATCATTGATGTTTAATTATTAGGTTTCCGTACTTTTGTTACAAATTTATTATTTTAAAGAACGTTATTTCTTTTCTTTGATCCATCAATAGTAATTTGTTAAATATGCTTGAAGTTAAGAACTATAATAACTTCAAAGTACTATAGCAAGAACCCTATTTATAGAAATTCATACGTGGAAAGCTGCCTTGAAGTTAACAACTCAGAATACAATTTTGACAAAAATCATTAAAGAAAAAAAAAGGCAGAATAATAAAAGAGAGAATAAATGTCGAATTATTATATATTGTACATTGATTGATATCTCAAGCTGCTATGCAATACCGTAATCTTTGCAGCTTCTCTTGGATCTCCACAAATGTATGAAAAAACAGTAAGTAAGAAGCTCTCAAATTCTGTGCAATTCTCTCATTCTCAGATCAACAATGTCTCTCTGCTAGGGTTCTTCGCCCATAAAAATATCTCCCTTTTCTCTGCAATGGAAAATGAATAACTTCCGCTCATACACCTCATCACATTTCCGCCGTTTACCCAAATCCTTGTCTATCCGACGCAAAGTTCCCTGGTGGGACCAAATTCATGACCCTGGAAGTGAAATTGTTAGCAAATGGAACCACATTTTCCTTGTCGCGTGCATGATTGCAATGTTTCTTGACCCTCTTTATTTATACCTTCCCATTATCGGTGGCGATGCCTGCATGAAGATTGACATTGCCCTAGGCGTCTGGGTTACCTTCGCTCGCACCTTCACGGACTTGTTTTTTTTCTTACACATTTTCATGAAGTTTAGGACAGCTTTTGTTGCACCAAGCTCTCGCGTTTTTGGTAGAGGAGAGCTTGTTATGGACCCTAGAGCCATTGCCATACGCTACCTGAAATCGAACTTTGTTGTTGATCTTGCTGCTGCCCTTCCTCTCCCTCAGGTTAGCCATACATACATTATATTCATAATCTATACCAAGGATTTTTCATGAGTTCCTATATTGCATCGACAATGAATAATGTAATAGTTTGTTCCTGGTTATGTTTCGGATTAGATTGTTGAAAGGGTAACATGATTTTCAATCATTTAAAATATTAAAAGACTGATTTTTTTCTTAAGGAAAAAAAAATACCTTGTTGATCCAACAACAACATTCTTGGTAAAGGGTTGAAAAATATAAATGGGATTCAGAATGAATTTCGGAATGAAATTGTGATTATTTAGCAAGAAAATGAAATGGTTATTATATTTTAAAAGACCACTGCTGGTTTTTTTCTTGGTTCTTTAGGTTTGAAAATTCCAGTATTTGCAAAATATTCTACTGTGAATTTTGATGCAATCATGCCAACAACCTGCTCGTTTCTGTATCCGCTAAAATTTGTATTTGGTATGGAATGACAAGAACCTCATATTAATTTACTTTGAATATTGAATTGCTGGACACATTCTGTCATTTTCACAGGCTACTTGCCAGTTGAAATATGTATGATTGCGAATTACAGTTTTTAACTCAAAAGATTCTAATGATTCCAATTATGGTCATAAGGAAAACTATGCCTAATTTACAATGTCATTTCCACTACGTTTGTGACTAATGCTAAACTTTAAAGCTACAATCTTCTCCCACTATGGGACCATTGATTAATTTTTCTGCCTTCAACTTAAAGTTCTAGACGCAATCATCTATTTATTATGCGTATTGGCAAATGATTTATGGATTGACGCAATCAACTTAATTTTTCTAGGATTCATCATTGACTGTTCTATAGCCCAGCATGATATAGGGCTCGCTGTTTCTTACCTTGATTTGCTTGATTTTGACAGATTGTGATTTGGTTCATAATTACATCAGTGCTGAAAAATCCCACAGCTGCTCATGCTAACCACACTGTTTCTCTAATAGTTCTCATCCAATACATTCCTCGATTTTTTGTTATGATACCTCTGAATCGACGGATTGTTAAGACTACTGGTGTTATAGCCAAGACTGCGTGGTCCGGGGCAGCTTATAATCTCCTTCTCTATGTACTTGCTAGCCATGTAAGCACCAATTAGTTACCACTCCACTTTGTTTCAAAAATTAATTTATGAAATGTTTTCCTACTAATTAAGCTAAGACAGTGGGACATCAGTGATATTTTGTAGAGTAAATGAAATCCTGTATCAAGGCCTTGCTCATTTTATTTCTGTTATCATCATGGTCAGTGCAGGTTTTAGGAGCTATATGGTATCTGGCATCAATTCAGAGGCAGCATCACTGCTGGAACATACAATGTAAAAATGAGAGGAACCGCACACCAGCTTGCATCTCTCTATTTCTTGACTGTAGTGCTAAGGATAACCCTGCACGACAAGCTTGGCTTACAACCACTAATCTGCTCACAAATTGTGATGCCCAAAATGATGAAAATTTTCAGTTTGGGATGTTTGCCGAAGCCTTTACAAATCATGTTGCTGAAGCATCTTTCATAGATAAATATTTCTATTGTCTTTGGTGGGGCTTAAGAAACTTAAGGTACGGTTAGTTTCTATCTCCCTTTTAATTTCCGGTTTAATCTGATGCAGCTATCTGTTTCCTATTCTTAATTTGTGAATTTGTTTATGATTCTGGAGGCCACTAATGCTGAGTAACAAGACCAAGGAGCATTAATATTCTTTTTAGTTTTAGTTTTTGACATAAGCTTTTCCTTGTTGCAAAGCTTTTTTTCTCACTAAATTTCTTGTTAACTGTTCTATAGTAATAGATAGTTTTGTCTCTTGAAGTTAATTGGGAACAGATTTTAATTCAAAGATTTTCTATGGCAGTTGATAAATGTAAATATTTAACAAGTATGCCAAGAATAATACTCTCGGTTTCTAGAGATTAAGAATTGTGGTGATGATATTTCATTTGGTTCAATGAAAAACATGACAGCAATTTCACTGCTCTCCTTAAACTTTGATTTCTCTCCCTCTATTCCAAGCTAGCTGACCTGCAATTGATATTTTACCAAGTATATATTATTGAAATACTGTTTTTGATGTTTTTGCTAATAAAGTTTTCGTTCATTTTGTGCTGAGCAGTTCGTATGGACAAAATTTGATGACAAGTACCTATGAAGGTGAAACACTATTCAGCATTGGCATCTGTATTATGGGTCTAGTTCTGTTTGCTCATCTCATAGGCAATATGCAGGTATCTATAATGCACTAACGTTCCTTTATCTTCTAATCTCTGCTTAAAATAAAATTTTAGAAGACTATTTTATTACTTGCTATGTAGCCGGTGTTTTGTTCGTGCACAATCTATTACTTGTACATCTATACAACATCTTTTACTTGCCAGAAAAGTAGAGGAAATCTTGTGGCATGAGTGAGAGTGTGATTGAAATAATTTGATTACTCTAATTTTAATCCACTGTTATTCCCCTGAAGACATATATGCAATCCGCGTCTGCTAGATTGGAAGAATGGAGGATTAGGCGAAGAGATACAGAGGAATGGATGAGGCACCGTCAATTACCTCCAGAGTTGCAAGAACGTGTTCGCCGTTTTGTTCAATACAAATGGTTAGCTACGAGAGGTGTAGACGAAGAAAGCATCTTGAAGTCCTTACCTATGGATATCCGACGTCAGATTCAACGGCATCTTTGTCTGGCCCTTGTTCGACGCGTGAGTTTTCGATATCTGATGCCTCCAACTAATGTGTAATTACTAGGATTGCGGTTTGAAATTTCTTAATTATACTCCGTGTTCTTGTTCAGGTCCCATTTTTTGCACAAATGGATGATCAACTGTTAGATGCAATATGTGAACGTCTTGTCTCATCTTTGAACACTAAAGACACCTTCATAGTCCGGGAGGGTGATCCAGTAAATGAGATGCTTTTCATCATTAGAGGACAGCTAGAAAGTTCCACAACAAATGGGGGAAGGTCAGGTTTTTTCAACTCAATTACACTCAGGGCTGGTGACTTTTGTGGGGAGGAATTGTTGACATGGGCTCTGATGCCAACCTCTCGTCTGAATTTACCTGTATCCACTCGAACTGTCAAGGCTCTCTCTGAAGTTGAGGCCTTTGCACTTAGAGCGGTTGACCTAAAGTTTGTTGCAAAGCAATTTAAACGGTTGCATAGCAAGAAATTGCAGCATGCTTTCAGGTATTACTCTCATCAGTGGAGGACGTGGGGAGCTTGCTATATACAATCTGCATGGAGGCGTTATACAAGGAGGAAACTACAAATGGAATTGGCTAGGCAAGAAAGCTTATTTTATTCTCAAGTTATGGAAGGTGAGGTTGAATATTATTACAGTGATGAAGGAGGAGATGAAAGACCATTAGTGGATCATTCAAACAATGGTTCGCATCTTGGAGCAACCATGCTTGCTTCAAAATTTGCTGCAAATACAAGGAGAGGAGTTGGCCATCAAAAGCTTCCTCGGCCGGATGATTCCACCTTAGAAATGCCCAAGTTTTTTAAACCAGAGGAACCTGATTTCTATGCAGAGCATGAAGATAGTTGAATTTTTATCGTTATTATTATATATGCTATCAAATAATTACATAGTCAACATGAGTTTATATATATTGTCTCTGTTCATTAACAAATAGATAGAATCAGACTCTTATAGCATGAGTTTCTTCATTTGTTTTTTTTTAATTAAAAACAATAGGCTTGCTCGAGCATGAAATTTGAATTCAAATAGATAGTTCATTCATGGCTTTTTATTCGGTAGTAAACTGGGTTGAAAGCCTAAGAACACACAGAGTGTGGGAGTAGCACTTCCAAGTCAATTCCGTTGCGGTTAAGTTTTTCTTTTTTTCAATTAAAATATTTTAGTTTTGGAGTGTGCTATTTGGAGGTTATATTGTGCGTGTATAATACAAAACATTAATTCAACATGTATAATTTAAATTTAAATTTATATATAAATTAATTTAAAATTATACAATTTAAAATTCAATACACAAATAAAAAAATAAAAGTTAAATCGATATAACCTAATCGACTCGATAGGTCTAAAAATAACTTAGACGACTAATAAAAATATAGTTTGACTTAAAAAAATTCAAGACAACATTGTTTTTTAAAAAATATTGCTACGACAACACATTTGATTGACTTGGGTCAACCTAAGTTAACATTTTAAATTTGCGACCTGGGTCATGAGACCGTGATAATCCTAAATAAAATAATTCAAAATAAATTATGAAGTTTAATTCTCAATAAACCCATTGTTGAACAATAAAATTAAAAACAAGACACAATAAAATAACCTAAGTTTACTTGGGTTAACTTAAGAAACTCGTGACTCAGGTCATGAGATTAAAATAATTTCATAGAAAACAAATCAAAACAAATGACAAAACTTAATTCATAATCAACCAAATATTGAAAATATTAAATGATGAAATTGAAAAAAAAAATTAAAAAATAGACAAAAAAAAACTTGAGTCAACTAGATTAACCCGTCAAACCCATGACAATAATCATGAGATTGAGATAACCACACAAAAAAAAAAGAAGCAAACCACAGTAAATTATGAAGTCTAATATTCAATTAACCAAGTGTTGGACAAAAATTTTTTTAAAAAAAAAACATAGATTTTTTTAAAATGCAAATAAAAACAAAACTATTTGGCCGGAACAGAACAACTGGAACGGAATCAGAATGTTCTAGGCAAATTTCCGGGATGAACTGAGATTTTGAATGAGATAAAATATGTTTAGATTTGATTTTTTTTTAAACTAAATCAAAATATACCGGTTATATCAAACAAAACGAAATAGAATTGACAACTTGGCTTCCAATATATCATAAAACAAAAATAAATCTAATTTTTTTTAATCTTAATAATCATTTGATCATATATATGATTTAGAAATTATAATTCTTTCTCTAATTCATGCACTACAAGAATTTTTTCGTAAATCAAATAACAACAATAGGAAGCAAACTTACGAAAATAAAAACATAATTTAATGATTACGTATCTGATAACTTCATTTCGAGTATCACTCACTATAATTTATTTTGTTATTATATAATAGAGAATGACTATAATTATGTAGTGTACTGTAGATTACCCAAATGAACCAAAAATAAGAACAAAATTAACAAAATATTAACTGCCACCGTCGATACGATGTCGCTTGGCTGCCTTGCAAAATATAAACATAACCCAGAATCCTCAACAACTTTCACTCCGTAGAAAATCCTCCCTGATTCCAAGTTAGGGTTTCTCTCAGATCTCTTTCTCTCTTAAACTGCAAAAAATCTGTTTTCAATTTAGCATCAGTAAGAATGGCAACTGAAACGAAACCAGCAACTGAGGATGTGAAGATTGACTTGTTCGAGGACGACGATGAATTTGAAGAATTTGAAATCAATGGAGGTAATTACCCTTTTCCTTCTTGGTTTTTGATAATCAAAGTACTTATACCAAAAAAATATGTTCTATTGTTGGATTTCTTCTTTATAGCTCCAAGTTGTCATGCTTCGATTTTTATTAGGCGAAGAAAATTTGTATTGACCTTAAAGAAAGGTTCGAATTTTGGGTAAAGTAATTCATGTTTTTTTTCCAGTTATAATAGGTGGAAATAATGAATGCGGCTATGGTCATGATCTTTCTGTGCTTGGTGTTTGTGTTTATGCAGATACTTTTATTTATTTCTCTGTTATGAATGATTATTTGTTTGATTATGGCTTTCTAATTCTTAATGATTCTAGTAATTAGTTGTTTGAGGAAACTGTGTTAGGAAGCTTCCTGTTACTTGATGTTGCTCGTAGCACATGTTAATTGTGGAAGCAACTATGAGTGTTATAATTTGTGAGATTGATGAATTAATATCAATGTGGATACATATTGTCTAGTTTGGATGCTTATTGCATGTTGTCTGACCAACTTTTATCTGAAATCACATCCATGTGTTTTTGGTCATCACAATGAATTGAAATCATGAAATTCTCTTGCCTGTTTTTGTTGTCTGTATAATGTTAGTACTTGTAATGCCTTAGTTTATTAATAAACTGTGGTCTTGAAATAGGACTGTTATTTGTCCGTATTATGAGCTATTGTCTCATTTCTCCTTTTTATGAGCTATTGTCTCTTTTCTAATGGTAACTTAACTGACAGAGTGGGAAGTGAAGGAGGAAGGGAAAGACGCGACACAGCAGTGGGAGGATGATTGGGATGATGATGATGTCAATGACGACTTCTCACTGCAGCTAAGGAAGGAATTGGAGAACAATACACAGAAGAACTGAGCTGTTTCTAGAACATGTCAATATATTATCTCAAATGTTGGTTTGTGTTTGATCTTGAGATTGTTTTCTATATCTTTAGTATGGAAACAAATGCATGAACTATCAAGATCAGAAGCTTAGTACAAAATTTTAAGCTCCAGGGCTTAAATTTTGTGTTTGACTGATGTGGAAGTTGGATCTTGTGTGTTAGGAATTTGTATTTGATGAATTGCTTATTTCAGAATAACATGTTCTGGTATTATAGTTTTTATGTTTAGGGATAGCATAGTAGTATCCCTTCCCCTAATGATTCCATGTCATGACGTTAGGGCACACTTACTGTTCCATTATCATAAAATTATGAATCACCTGTAGTTTGGAATTATGCACTTCAGTAGGGTGATATTGATGGTAAAAATGCTAGGAATATCATGATTGGTGTGGCATGCAACTTTATTATCAGTAGTTAATATATAACTTATTCCATTTCTAATCCCTAGTGTTTCAGTGAGGATGCTATATCTGAAACAAGCATGAAAGAGAACCAGATGCATCTGAAATGGTTGTGGCAGTAATCACTTGTCTTAAACCATCTACTAGGGGTGTTCACGGTTCGGTTCGGTTCGGTTTAGACTTAAAAAACCAACCGAACCGAGTTATATTAGTTTTGAGAAATATTAACCGAATCGAACCGAAATCCGGTTCAAACCGAACTGGTTCGGTTCGGTTAAATTTGGTTTTTTTTGGCAAAAAACTGAGAAACCTAATCCCATCACCAGAAAACCTAAAAATTCAACAAATCATGAAGTTAACAAAATCAACAGCAAACTTGAACTTTTTGTGAAGCTAACATTCATGCCCAACAACAACATTCATGTTTTCACATTGAAGCCAATCTTGTAACCCATGATACATTTATATCAAAATTGTTTCGTAACCTAAGAGAACATACACTGATTAAGAAAAAGTTTCAAATCAAATAGCCTCACAAGAGTTCGAAACATTATTCAGGAGCAAATAAACAAAATCTAAAAAGTAGAACTGGACTCTATCCTGCGTGCTGTAGATTTGGATTTGTAGATCTGCAAGAATGGAGGAGGATCGCGATAGCTTGCACAAAAGTAAAGAGAGAATAGAAGCACTGCCTGCTGTAGATCTGGATTTGTAGATCTGCAAGAATGGAGGAGGATTGTGATGACTTGCACAGAAGTAAAGAGAGAAGAGTAGCCAGGGAGATGGAGATGCGAGTTTGTGTTCAGCCAATAGTAAAGAGAGAAGAGAATGCAAAAGCATAGATGCAAAACAGTTGTAAACTTGAAAGGGAAAAGAAGAATGAGTTTTGAGGTGGAGAGGTGGTTTGCAATTTGCACAAACGACGGCTTTTTGTAAAGGCAAGGGAGAGGGTGAGTTATGTTAGGGTTAGGCTAGTTAACAATTTATACCCCTGCACAGATGGCGGCTTTTTAGGATTTGTTGGTTGGTCCGGTTTGGTTTGCCGGTTTTAGTTTTAAAAACCGAAACCGAACCGGACTTGTTAAAATTTATGATTTTAAAAATCGATTTAATCGGTTTTTCATCTCGGTTCGGTTCGGTTAATTTTTCTTTGATTTTTTCAGTTTTCTCGGTTAATTGATTTTTTTGAACACCCCTACCATCTACCACTCATGAAATTCAGTATAGAGGCGAGGCGTGGAATGATTAGAATTTCTAAGAGATTTGCTTTAGGCAAGGTTATACCCAATCCTTCTGTAATATCTATTGTCCCATCCATAGATGTTGTCATGCTAAACCTCTGGAGTAACCTGGCAAGAGTCAGGTGCAGCAGTTGTTGACGCGAATCTTGTGGTCACGCAATCCACAATCAAAATTGAAATATGATCCTGAAAAGCCAAAAGAGATATGATAGAAGTGTAACACAATGGAAACCTGTAGCACTATTGAAATGAAGTTGAATGACGCCATAAAACTTGTTAAACTTCGATAAGTCAGATTCAATTCGTTCAAGAACTTAAGAATGCAAAGATCTCTTTCACATGTTAAATTGAAAAGTTCAAAGTATTATTCATCAAAGGGTTTTTTTTTTTAATTTAGGCTTTACATGTGTTTAAATAGTTTTGAGAAATTAACCCTAATAGATTTACTCTTATGGGTTGAATTGACCCACTTACAAAAACTGACCAAAAATCTTTACTAGTAAGACTACCTTAATCCAATGATGCCTTGGATCTTAGTTAAAAACCAAAGCATTAATTAAGTTTAAACCTAGAAATAATAATGAAAACAACAAGTCTGAACAGTAGACACAATTACGCTAGAATTTGAATTTACTTGTTCAAAATTTTTTTGGATTGTATCATTCCCTCTCTGTTCAAAATGATTCATCATCGAATCATTAATAGGCGTAATGGATGTTTCATAAGCCTCTTGTTTAAGCATTCAGAGCTCTTTTCTTACCCATACTTGCCTTCAACAATTTTTTATGAAAGTAATATCTTTCGTCTTTTATCATTTCAGCGTCGTTGCTCCTCTCTTTCTAAAGTTTTCCTTTCCTAAAATAGTTCGTTTAACTTATCAAATTCTTTCATTAAAACCCCAAACTTTTAGGATAGATCTTTGCATTCTTAATCAAGAAGAGCAATATGTTTGTTCCCCTCCCTTTGATATCACCTCCCCTTTTGATACCTCATCGTCCTTTGCCATAATAACTCATCAGAATACATGTAATCTTGATTGTAATACTCCATTTGTATTTTATTTTTAGTCTAAGTTTTCAAACTAGACTGAAAAAAAAAAAAAAAAAAAACTCGACCAATCCTTTTTTTTTATAACAAACCCTAAAACAATTGCTAATGATAGTAAAGAAAGTAAGAAGATACCAAGGACTATAGAAAACTGACCCATAGAAATAAGTAGAATTGACATGGAACAAGAGAAAAAAATGAACTTAACAGAAGAATATAACATGATTGATGATACGACATGAATAGAGTTTATGATACAAAACACTAATTTGAACCAAATCTAGACCCTAGACCAAACAACATCCAATTAAGCTAAAAAAAAGAAGATATTTAGTGTGTTTTAAACTCAAATAAATAGAATATGAATTTCGACCCAATTATGATAATGTTTGATATGCTGATACGAAAGAAATAAGTAAGCTTTCTAATCCGAATATGATTGATGCCTAAATGAGTTGAAAATTTATAATTGGTATACTCCTACCCTAAATAACCAGAATATGAAATTTGAGTCAATTATAAGGTGTTTTGATAGGCTAATGCTAAACAAAAGTAATCATACCAGATTTAACCCAACCAATGTTTTTAGTGTGTAATTTTTTTTTTTTTACTCTAAGAAGAACAATAATAATGAAAATAAACCAGAAGTTATGCAGGAAAGAAAACAGAATTTGATCGAAAACTAACCTTTAGGATGTTGACCGAAAACAAAGAGATGCAAGGACGAAGATGAAACTCATGACACTAAGAAAAACACAAAAACAAATACACAAGAAATAATGGATATAACTTGATTCCGTAGCCTAGGTCTGATACTAAATGATGCGGACCTCTTGATCACATGGTCAAGCAACCCATAATGAAGATGATATAACTCTCGAAAAGCTAAGAAATCAGGTTTGATAGAAATGTGACATAGTAGAAACCTGTCCCAAGGCACTGACACTAATGAAATAAGAAATCGAATGATGCCACAAAGTCAGTTAAACTTTGATAAGTCAGATTTAGTTCGCTCAAAAATTAAAAAAATACAAGAATCTCTCTTACACGTTAAACCAAAAGGTATTATTCATCAAAGGTTTTTTTTTATATAGAAAAATTTAGACTTTACATGTGTTTAAATAGTTCTGAGAAATTAACATTAATGGATCTATCCTTATGGTCTGAATTAAACCACTTACAAAAACTAACATATCTTTACTAGTAAACTCAAATACTGATCCAAACAAGGCTTGATTTTTAACTGAAAATCAAAGTATTAAGTAAGCTCAAATATAGAAATAATAATGAAAACAACGACAATAGGTATAATTATATTAGAATCTAAATTTTTTTATTTAACCTTTTCTTAGATCGTATCAATTGTGATGCAAATGTGATACAAGGACGTGAATACCTGATCTGATTGGCTTGAACATAAAATGTTGATCTAAAATCTCAAAATTTGCTTGATCTGTGAGAAACCTTTCTGGCGTGTACCCATCAAGTTAGACCATATATTTGGGTCATGATGCTAACTTCCACAAATTCACAAACAAACGAGTGCATTTTGGTATGTGTTATCTGCCAATGCAACAATCTTCTATTGCATCCTGGGGAATTGACATAGGAGCTGTTGGGTACAAGCGCAATGTCTCTTTTCGCAATTGCCTGGATGTACTTTAAGTTTTCAATGTCAGAGTCCTCTGCCAGCTTTGAGGTCTTGCTCTTCTTGAGCAAGCTGCAATGAGCGTCTATTGTTCAACAAATTTGATGAGATCCATGTCAAGGTAAGAGATGTGGTATCCGCACCTGCTAGGAAGAGAGTCTGTAACATGGAAATTTAAAACATTACGGGATTCAAGTTTGTTTTGACACAAGAAAGAGGCGGTTTTTGCAGATAGAATGTAGAGAAACATCTGCACACACAAAATAGTCTTTAACCAAGATAAAAACCACAATTTGCCTGTCTTAATTCCAATCTAAGGATGATTTTTTTGATAGGCTAGGTTTTGTTTTTCTTACCCAAAATTCAGTTAAATGGTTCCTCGAGAAGTAACTATATGATGTGCCGTGAATGATTCGAAAATCGGCAACAATGAATCTGACGAAAATGGATGAAGGATGGGTCTGGTTGTGTTGTCTTTCTTTTGGTATTTAGGCTGAATTATAGTGATTTCAAGGTAAATAAGATGGAGGATAGACTAGAATGATACTTTGATAAGTCGATCTGGACGCCACAA
>Ga0307510_10002899_pt1 | contig 19742 bp, 16 predicted proteins | sample 12_EM_MG_FD_207224 | JGI IMG/M metagenome (GOLD analysis project Ga0307510, IMG submission 207224) | Populus trichocarpa ectomycorrhiza microbial communities from riparian zone in the Pacific Northwest, United States - 12_EM | ecosystem: Host-associated > Plants > Roots > Unclassified | place...
GTCCGAAAGCCATCGTCCACTTCTGAAGTGATTGGGTCATCTTGATTCCTCGCCTTTTTTTTGGTGACGGCGGATGGACACATTCCTGCGGAAGCGGAGCACACTGGGTTCGTTCGCGACGGCCAGCCGGCGTTCGCCGAAGAAAACAGTTAGTTGCTCCTGATGTTCAACCGACAGTGCAGCGCGCTGCCTCCTGTCTCACTGAACGAAGTTCGGAAGCGCGAATGGACATCGCTGATGCCAGCGCAGCAAATCGAACTGTATGAGCGCCCCAGTCCGATAGGAGTCAGGTGCTGACGTGGCCTTTCTAACCCGAAAGGTCTGTCATTGGCAGCGGCGAATTCCTGCATGCACCGGGTCGGCTGTGACGAAATGGCGAGGACCTCGCAGATCTGTTTGGAAGACAGGGAGCCATGCGCGACGTCCTGTGCCTTCGCATGCTCTTGCCACCACGACTGCAGCCCACCCGAGGAAGTGATGGACTGCCCACGGTGGAGTTTTCGCTGGAATATCTCAAGCAGCGTTATGGCTTGAAGTTCACCCGTCATGAACGCCGCGACGACGAGTTGCCGTGCGGTTTCGTCTCTCCGACGGTAGGCAGGTCCTTTGCGCGGGCGCATCACATGCATATGGACCCGGCAGCTTTTGACGCCCCTGTCGGGTGCTGAGCCGATGAGCAAAAAAGATTCAGTCGAACGATGTCCATCATCCGACTTCGGCTTCGTTCAGTGAGGTAAGAGGGAATGCCGCAGCGGCAGTCCTGCTCTTCACCACACTACGGAGTTGCTCATGCCCGGAACACGCCGGACCGCCTTGGATCTATTCATCAATCGCGGGCGCTTGCCGGGCATCGCGGTGCTGGGGCTCGCGAGTGCCTGGGCCCATGCCGGGGACTTCAGCGTAGGAGGCGGAGCGGGGGGCGCGCGTGGCAAGACCGACTGCGTTGATGCCTATGCCTGCAAGCACGACGGGTCGCAGGCGAAGGTGTTCGTGGGGTACCGCCTCAGCGATGGTGTCGAGTTCCAGGCGGTGTTCTTCGACGGCGGTAAGTTCGATGGTGGAGACATCAGCCCGCTCGGCACCGCGTTCGGCGGGCGGTTCAAGGTCAATGGCATCGGTATCGCGGCAGGCTATCGCTGGACGTTTTTGCCGGACTGGTCGCTCAAAGGGCAACTCGGCCTGGCCAGCGTGCGCACGCATTTCGACTACGCCGCTCCATTTGCCGGCGACGTCAGCGAGACCACGACTCAACCGCTCGTGGGCGTGAGCCTGGCCTACGCGATCGCGCCGAATTGGCAGCTCTCGCTCGACGTCGACGAGACGCGATTCAAGGTCCACACCAACCGCGGGTCGCTGCGGACGTTTGGTGTCGCTGCGCAGTACGCATTCTGAGACGGAGACCATCGTGACCACACCCTTCATGCCCATGCAGATCTCCGACTACCTATGGCGCCGCCTGCGCGCCGTGGCCGGCAGCCTGTGTGTCCTCGTCGCCGCCTGCGGGGGCGGGGCCGATGCGCCGCCGCCGAAAGAGGGCGCGCCGCTCGCGATGGCGCCCGTCATCACGCAACAGCCTGTCGATCTGTCCGTGACGAACGGCCAGCCGGCGAGCTTCACGGTGGCGGCAACCGGCACCCCGCCGCTGACCTATCAATGGCAGCGCAACGGCGCTGCCATCGCTGGCGCCACCGCCGCGACGTATTCGATCGCCAGCGCTGCGCCCACCGACACCAGCGCGGTCTTCAGCGCCGTGGTCAGCAACGTCGCCGGTAGCGCCACGAGCAACAACGCAACCCTGACGGTCACCACCGCGCCGCCGGTGCTGACGATCACTCAACAGCCAGTCGATCTGAGCGTGACTGCCGGCGCGTCGGCCAACTTTATCGTCGCTGCGACGTGCAGCAGCGGCACGCTGAACATCCAGTGGCAGCGCAACAGCGGCGCAGGCAACGCGTTTGTCAGCCTCGCCGGCGCCAATGCTGCCAACTACATGTTGGCCTCCACCGCCATCAATGACAGCGGCGCGCGCTGGCAGGCCGTGCTGGACTGCAGCGGTCAGAGTGCCACGACCAGCCAGGCGGCAACGTTGACGGTTGGCGCTCCCAGCAGCGTGACGCTCGACTTGTTCCCGGTCGCGGGGTTGCGCAACCAGGCGCTCATCGGCGCGTTCACCCCGGCGATCGACCTGGAGGCGAGTGGCAGCTATGTGCTTGTCGTCGGCAACGCCATCAAACGACTCAGTTCCGACCTCTCTTCGATGGCCCTCATTGCAGGAAGCGTCGCTGATTTGGGCGCCGCCGATGGCCTGGGCGCTGCCGCAAGGTTTGCCTCACCCGCTGGCCTGACACACGATGTGGCCGGCAACGTGTACGTCGCTGACACGAACAACAACAGTATTCGCCGCATTGCGCCGGACGGCACGGTCACAACCCTGGCCGGAGGGTCTTCGAACAGTCAGGGCAACACGGACGGCACCGGCAGCGTGGCGCGCTTCCGCGGTCCGGCTGGCATGGCCATCGGGCCAGATGGCGATTTGTACGTTGCCGACGCGAACAACAACCGCATCCGGCGCGTCACGGCCGCCGGCGTGGTGACTACCTATGCGGGTAGCAGCATGGGCTATGCCGACGCTTCCTCACCGCTTGCCGCCCAGTTCAGCGGACCGTCTGCCGTGGCGGTGGCGGCGAATGGGGACGTGCTCGTGGCCGACACCAACAACAGCCGCATCCGCCGCATCTTGCGCAGTGGGGTCGGTGCAGGTGCGGTACAGACTCTCGCAGGCAGCGGAGGCAACACTTCGACCGACCCGACGTCGCCAGACGCCACCGGCACCGCCGCGGTCATCCCGAATCCGTCCAGCTTGGCGCTGCGCGGCAACGTTTTGACCGTCAGCGATGGCGCTGGCCTGGTCCGCCAGATTGACTTGACGACCACGGTCGTGACGACCCTCACCGGCTCGCGCACCGGCGCCGGCTATGTCGACGGCTCGCCCGCCATGGCAAAACTACGCGCGTTTTCCGCGATGGCCCCGGGGCCGAATGGCAGCTTCGTCGTGTCCGAGACCGCGGCGATTCGATTGGTCAGCGCCAACGGCAACGTGACCACGATCGCTCATGCGGCTGCTGCCGACGCCAACAACAGCGACAACGGGTTGTCGGACGGCATCGGGGTGCTGGCGCAGTTGCCACTCGGCCGGTCGGTACAGGACTTGGCGGTCGACTCATCAGGCCGCGTGATCATCGGGGACGGCGGCGCGAACATCTTGCGGCGGATCGATACGTCGGGCCAAGTCAGTCTGTTCGCAGGGCTCGCGTTCGGTACCGTGGGCATGGTGGACGGTGTCGGCAGTGCGGCACAGTTCTCTGACCTCAAGAGTGCGATCACTCAGGACAGCGCCGGCAACCTGTATGTCGGCGACTTCGCGGCCGTGCGCAAGGTCGCGTCGGACGGCACGACGACGTTGCTGGCTGGCGGCCGCGTCGACTCTGCCGATCCCACGCCGCAGTTCGGGGCCGTCGACGGCAATGCGACGACGGCGCGCTTCAATACGATCGGCGGGCTGGCCGTGGGGACCGACGGCGCGATCTATGTCAGTGACGCCGGAAATTACGCGATTAGGCGCATCGACACGGCTGGCAATGTGACTACATACGCGGGCATGATGGGACAGAGGGCTATCGTCGACGGTACGCGAGCGACCGCCCGGTTCCAGACGCCCACGAGTCTGGCGTTCGGACCGGATGGGGCCCTTTACGTCAGCGACAGCGGCCAGCTGCGCCGCATCAGCGCCGACGGGACGTCCGTCACCACGCTGCAGGTGGGATCGCTGGTGGGCGCGCAGGTGTTCGGCAGCGACGGCACGATGTACTTCGCGACATCCACCGGCCTACGTGCCCTCAGTCCCGGCGCCTCGTCCACGTCACTGCTCATTGCAGGGGGCGTGAATGATCAGGTCGTTCTGGGCAACGCTCCGCACCTCGGGGGCATTGCAGGCTTGGCCGTGTATGGGCCAAAGCAACTGATCGTCATCAGCGGATTCCAGGTACTCAAGGTGACGCTTCCGTGATGGCTGCGTGGTCGCATGCTGGGGCAATGCATCATTAGACATTCCTTCGCATCACGTCCTGCAGCGCAGCGCCACACAGCAGCGCGCAGGGCAACTTCGAACGCTCGCCATTGCGCCTCTGATCGCTTTAATCCGATTACTGGGATGTGAAAAACGTGGCACGTACTTAGGGGGTTTGAAGATGCGCAATGTCACAGCATCTTCACACGATTGCTCGCAGAATGAGCGCATGGCTGATGACCTCGTCACCGTCGCGTTTCCATCTGGCAGTCAGAGCCTTGTGAAGGTTCGGTGCGTCCCGGCCGGAAAACGAAGGTTCGCGTTGTGGCACGAGCGCGTGTTTCTTGGCCACGCTATCGCGCGCATCGACGGTACCTGGGCCGGCAAGTCCCCGGATGAGCAGACTCATCCGGGATGCCACGATAGGGATTCAGCGCTTCGCGCGCTCCTCGAACTGCGTGCGGGCGTCGACGGCCTCATCCGCGAACCGACCGCATCTGAGTCGACTCATGCCGGTGGCGGATGTGCTGCGTTCCGACCTTGGTCGGACCTGCACTAGAGGGGTCCCCAATCTTAGGGGCCCGAGAAAGAGAGCGCCGGTGCAATCCATTACCGAACCCGGCGCAGCGTTACTTCGTCGGGATCGAAGGCTTCAAACGCCTCGCGCACGAACACCATGAAAACCTGGATGCGGGGCGCGAGGCTGGCATTCATTCTGTGAGGCGCCTAGACGCTGAATCCTTCGGTGCATTCTCGGTCGGGCAGCCGCCGCTGAGGGCGCCCGGTCTGCAAGAGCGACTGCGTCGTACTTTAGGCGTGGGTGGCGTCCCGATGCCACAAGAATCGAAGCCCGGTCCAATCAAGCACGGAGATAGAGGCTCAAGTGTCTCGCGCACCACCGGTCAGTGAAAGAGTTGACAGTTGCGGTCCAGCTCGAGTGGCCACGTCCACGTCAGCGCGCCCCATACGTAGCCAGCAGTCGCAAGCGGGCAGACCTGGGTGAGACTGCTGCCGCCATGAGCGGTTGCACCCGACGGCCCGCTACGCTGTCTTCTTAAGCTGGACTTCAGTCGATGGGATGTGCTGCGCCAAAAGACGCGCGGCGCCATGCCGATCCAATCCTGGAGACATTACCTGACGCCGCCTTAAGCGATGCTGAGGGCGCGTGTCGCTGGCGCGACGAATACGCACGGACAAGCGCCTTTCGAGAACGGGCACCGGAACTAATCGAAATCGATTCAGCGGGTCTCAGCGCGTGCGCGCATCGCCCGATATCTGGAAGGCCCCATCCCGGGGTGCATCAGGAGAACGATCATGACCATGACCATCACGCCTGCGGACCGCGCACCGCGTGGCGCGCCGGCGGCTGCATCCGCAAGCTCACCCGCGAAAGGCGGCGCGGCCGCCAAGCCTGCCGCCGCCAGTGGAGCCTCTGCGACCATCAGTGCTGCAGCGCAAGCCGCAGCGCGGGAGGCTGCCGAGACGCCCCAGCAGACTGCGCAAGAGGCGCAGGGCAACGACATGCAGGCCAAGCGCCTGATCGCCAAGCAGCAGGCGCTGCACAAGGCCTACCGGTGATGTGCGTCCGCTGGCGGCAGCGCTGCCGTCGGCGGACGCTTATCGAGATGGCGGGACGGGCGCTGCCGCACGCCGTTGCATTTCGGCGATCAGCTCGGTGTACTGCTTGCGCGTTTCCTCTTCGATCAGCGTCGGACCGATGACCGGTGGTACCCAGCGCATGGGCACGTACTCGCCATGGTGTGTGATGACTGTGTGGCCGTTGGCACCCGCGTGGAGTCGGGTCGTGAACTCGTAGGACTTGAAATCGCCGCGCACCAGGCGCGACCGGATCTCGCGCTGGGGGAGCAATTCGATGGCGCGGACCGTGGTGAACGCGAAGGTCAGGAACGCGCGCCTGGCCTCGCCGCTCTGCTCGACCTGTATCAGATTGCCGTGGCGACTCACCACCTTGCTGGACTTGAGGTTGCTGACATAGCCGGCCATGTGTTCGTAGTCGGTGAGGACGGCCCAGACCACGGACGGTTTCTCCGAAACCTGTACCGTCACGTCGACCACCACCTGCTCACCGTTCAGGCGCACGGAGACCTCCGGATGGACCGTTTGCGCCTGCGGCGCGAAAGCGTACGCCGCGGGCACCAGCACCAGTGCGACGCGCCACCTCATGCGGCCGCCGTCCGTGCCAGAACCACCGGCTCCCGATCCCGTGTCCATGCGCGGGCTCAGCAACGCGTAGAACGCCGGCATTGCCAGCAGCACCAGCGGCAACTGCACGACCAGCCCCGAGATGATGGCGATCGCCAGAGGTTGCTGCATCTCGGATCCTGCGCCGATCGCGAAGGCCAGCGGCAGCAGCGTCAGGATCGCGGCGATCGTGGTCATCGCGATGGGTCGCATCCGGTTCTGGCCGGCCAGCACCAGTGCATCGCGGAAGCCGCGGCCAGCTGCGACTTCACGCTGTTCCGAGAAGAAGAAGATCCCGACCTCGGTGACGATGCCGATGATCATCGTCATCCCCATCATCGCGGTGATGTTCAGTTCGATGCCGGTCAGCCACAGGCCGATGAACACGGCAGAGACGGCGAGCAACGACGTCAGCATGATGGACACCGCCATCGCGAAGTTCTCGTACATGAAGAGCAGCAGCAGGAACACCAGGGCGGCGGCGGCTGCGAACACCTGCGTGAGCCCGCGGAAGGCGATCTGCTGCTGCGCGTACAGGCCACCGAGCTCATGGGTGACGCCGCTGGGCAGCACGCCGGGGGCCGACAGCATGGTCTGCACGTCGGTCATCACGGAGCCCAGATCGCGTCCGCTGATGCGCGCGGTCACCGCGACCATGCGCTTCAGGTTCTCCCGGGCGATCTCGGGCTGGCCGGTGACGGTCTCTATCGTGGCGATGCGTCCGAGCGGAAACGTGTGACCGTCCGGCGCGTGCAGCACCAGACTGGCGACGCCGTCGGCGTTCTGCCGCAGCGATGGAGGCACCCAGACACGCACGCCGACGGTCTTGACGCCGGACAGGATCTGCGTGGCCACGTTGCCGCTCAGCACATCGCTCGCGAGCTTGGCCACGATTGTCGGATCGACGCCATCGAGTGCCGCCTTCACGGGATCGACGTGGATGTCGAGCGCGTCGCCGGCGGGGTTGATGCCGTCGCGCACGCCCACCACGCCGGGCACCTTGGCCAACCGCGCAGCGATCAGCGGCGCCAACGCAGCCAGCTCCGCCGGGCGGTCGGAGAAGAGCTTGATCTCTACCGGCTGCGGCACCGCCGTCAAATCGCCGATCAGGTCTTCCATCAGCTGCGCCATCTCGATCGACAAGCCCGGCACCTGCTGTTCGACCTGGCTGCGGATGTCTTCCATCACCGCATCCACGGGGCGCCGTCCTGCGGCCTTGAGTCGGATGAAGAAGTCGCCAGAGTTCGCCTCGCTCAAGCCACCCCCCAGGCCCGTGCCGCTGCGGCGCGAGAAGGTCTGCACGTCCGGCGTGGCCTTTACGATGGCCTCGACCTGCTTGAGCAAGCGGTCGGTTTCCGACAGCGCGGTGCCCGCCGGGCTGCGGTAGTCAAGCACGAACCCGCCCTCGTCGATCGCGGGCATGAAGCCCGACCCCACCTGCGTGAACGCGAAGGCGCCGAGCAACGCCAGCGGAACAACGCCGACGAGAACCCAGATGGGACGCCGCAGGAGACCCGCCATCAGGCGGCCGTAGCGGGCCTTCAGCGCATCGGTGAGCCGCCCTCCCTCGCGCTGGCGGGCTTCGCGGTCGCTCAGGAATTCGGCGGCCAGCAAGGGCACGCCGACGGCCGTCACGATGAACGAGATCAGCAGGCCGCCAGCCATCGTGATGGACAGCGCCTTGAAGAACGCACCCGTCACACCGGTGAGGAAGGCGAGCGGCACGAAGATCACCAGTGTGGCGGCGCTCGAGCCGGCGAGTGGTCGCAGGAACTCCGCCGCAGCCTCGCGCACGGTTTGAGTCACTTCACCGCCACGCTCGCGCAATCGGCGCACGATGTGCTCGGTCATCACGATCGCATCGTCGATGATCAGGCCGACGGCAGCGGCCATGCCGCCCAATGTCATCACGTTGAAGCTCAGCCCCATCACGTTCAGCACCACGACCGTGACAGCGAGCACCACGGGGACCACCGCCACCGCGATCAGCGTGATCTTCCAGCTGCGCAGGAACAGCAGCAGCACGCCGGCGGCCAGCAGCGCGCCGATCAGGATTGCGTCGCGCACGCTGGCCGCCGATGCAGTGACCAACCCGCTCTGGTCGTACCAGTTCGCGATGGTGACGCCAGGTGGAAGTTGGGCTTTCAATGCCGCAAGCTTGGCCTTGACGTCGTTCGCGATCTTGACGCTGTTGCTGCCGGGCTGCTGATAGATGGAAACCAGCACGGCGTCCTGGCCGTCTGCCGTCACGCGTATCCATTGCGGTTCGGTCGCGTGCTGAAGGCGTGCGACGTCGGCCAGGCGCACGATGCCGTTGGGCCCGCGGCTGATGACGGCCTGACCCACTTCGTCCAGAGAGTGCATGGCCGAATCGGCGAGCACCAGCAGCAGCTTGTAGCGGTCCTCGATCTTGCCGACGGCACTGATGGTGTTCGTGGCCGAGAGAGTCTTCGATACGTCGTCGAGCGTGAGCCCATAGGCCTGGAGCCGCATCGGATCGACGAGGGCCTGCATCTCCTCGATCGCGCCGCCCAGCGCATCGACGTGGGCCACGCCGGTGACGCCCGAGAGCTGCGGTGCGATGGTGTAGTCCGCCAGCGCGCGCAGGTCGGTCAGCGAGACGCTCTTCGAGGTCAGGCTGTAGGCGATGATGGGGAACACCGTCGGGTCCATGCGCTTGGTGGCCAGACGTATGCCGGAAGGGAGCTGCGATGCGATCTGTGCGGTCGCCGCATTGATCTGCAGCGTGGCCGCTGCCATGTCCAGCCCCCAGTCGAAGGTGATGGAGACCTCCGCCGATCCGCGACTCGTCACCGAGCGCACGTTGGTGACACCTGGCACGCGCCTGATGGCCTGTTCGACGGGTCGCGTGACGAGCAGCTCCATCTGCTCCGCAGGTTGATCGCCGGCGTCGAGCGAAACCACCACGCGCGGAAAGTCCACCGTCGGGAACAGTGACGATGGCAAGCGCGAGGCCGCGAACGCGCCCATCAGCGCGACGAGCGCGAGAAAGAACAGCAGCGACCGCTTGTGCTGCTCCGCCCAGGCGTGGAAGCTCATTGAGTGCCTTCCTTGACCGCCATACCGTCCTGCAGCTCGTAGTTGCCCACGGTCACGATCGGCAGCATCGGATCGATGGCGCCGCTGATACCGACCAGGCCTTCCGATTCCAGCTGCTTGTTGACGGCGACACGCTTGGCGCGTCCTTGGACGACCTGGAACACGTAGTCGCCGCGCGCGTCGGAGAGCACGGCATTGCGCGGCACCGACGTGGCGTCGACGGTGCCGAGCTGCAGCCCGGCACGCACCTTCATGCCCGGCACCAGCTGCGTGCCCGCCGAGCGAGGCAGGTTCACGATGGCGCTGACGAGCTGAGTCTTGGGGTCGACAATGTCCTGCACGCTGGACACGGTCGCGGCGATCGCGATCGGTTGGCCGCCCGTGGCGGCGATGGGTACCAGCGTGACCTTCGTGCCCGCCTTGACGCGCCGGCTTTGCGCCGGCTCGATGCCGATCTGCACGCGCAACGCGTCGGCGTGGGCCAGTTGCAGGATCGGAGCGCCTGCCTGAACGCGATCGCCTTGCGCCACCGCGACGCTGGCAACGACACCGTCGAACGGCGCGCCGATGGTGGTGGAGACGGAGCCGCCGCCTTGGGCGTCGAGTGCCTTTAGCGCGCCGGCCGCATCGAGCACGGCCTTGTCGGCGGTGTCCACCTGCGACTGCGTCGCCAGTTGCAGTTCCAGCAGCTGGCGCAACCGATCGGCCTCGCGGTGCGCGAGCGACAGCGCGTGGGTGGCCTGTGCATAGGCCTCGCGCGCCGCGGGGTCGAGGGCCAGCGTGGCCAGCGGCGCGCCCTTGGCGACATGGTCGCCGGGCACGATCGAGAGCTGTGTGACCTGTCCTGCACGTGCAAAGCTCAGCCCCGCGAGCTGGCCTGGCGCGACCTCACCAAAGGCGTTCAAGGTATCGCTGAGGACACTGCGCCGTGCAAGCGCTGTGCTCACGCGTGCGACCGGTTCGGCCGAAGGGGCGCTCGTCGTCGCGTCAGCGCCGCGCGTGATCCAGGTCGTGGCGCCGACGCCGGCCGCGGCAATCGCGGCGAGGGTCCATGCGAGCAGGGGTTTCATGAGTTTGGTTCGTCTTGAGGTTCGGTGGCGATGAGTCCGGTGCCCACGAGGGCCTGGAGGGCGATGGCCTGCTCCCACAGCGCCTGTTGGACCGCGACGCGCTCGAGCCGCTTGGTCAGCAGCGCGCTTTCGGCGGTGGTCAGGGTCAGTGCGTCGATGCTGTGCGCGCCGAACGCCGCCTGGGCGCGGCCGACGACGCGGTCGAGTTCGCTGATGGCGGCGTCGATGTCGGCGCGCTGGCGCACCAGAATGCCGTTCTCGGCCAGCAGTCGATGAGCATCGCCGGTGGTCGCGTCCAGGCGCTGCTGGAAGTCCACGCGCAGCCTGTCGCGGGTCGCGAGCTCGATGGCGATGTTGCCGCGGTTGCGGTTGAAGATGGGCAACGTGATGCCGAGCGAGAAGCCGACGGTGTTCACGTTGCTGGTGTCGCGGCCGCGTGTGGGTCCCATCGTGATCGCGGGGAACTGCGCGCGCAATGCGCCACGGTATCTGTCGTCTTGCGCTTCGTAACCTGCCTGCAGTGCCAGCAGGTCCGGGCGCCGACGCGGTGCAGCGGCGAGCGCCTGCTCGACCTGGGTCGCGTCCGGCGCGCTCAACTCGGGCAGGCCGACCAGGGTCAATGCGAGATCGGGAGCGACGCCGAGCAAGGCGTTGAGGTCGTGACGGCTCTGGTTGATCAGACGCTCGATGTCGTTGCGCTGGCGCGCCACGTCCTGCAATGCGCTGAGCTGCGGCGCAACCACATCCGAGCCGATCAGGCCGCGCTCGACGGCAATGCGCGTGCGGTCCAGGCGCGGCTGCAGGGCAGCGCGTTGTTGCTCGAGCAGCTCGTTAGATTGCCTGAGCGCGTCGAGCTTGACGAACAGCAAACGTGCCTTCGCCACGGTTTGCCACTCCTGCCACAGCAGGTTCAGGTCGGCCTTGCGGTGCTCGGCCGTGCCGGCTTCGCGCGCGGACGAACGCGCCAGCAGCGCGCCGACATCAACGCTGAGCCCGGCCGTCATTGCGACGGTGGCACCTGCTGGCGCGCCCATCACCTGGTCGCGTGTCAGCGCGAGTTGAGGGTCTGGCAGCAGGCCGGCCGAAAAGGCCTGTGCGCGGCTGATGCCGATGTCCGCGCGTTGCGCCTGGAGGTCCGGGTTGTTCGCGACGGCGAGCATCGCGACCTCGACGATATCCAGGCCGTCGCTGGGATCGAAGCGGTGCGTGCGCAGTCCGGCGGTGGGCATCGTGGCTGCGTCGACCTGCAGGTGTGCGGGGTCCGTGGCGAGCGCGTCGTGCGCGGGCAATGGCAGAGGCTGGTACGAAACGCAGCCGGCGAGCAGCAGCGTCCCGGTCAGGACAAGAGCTTTCATGTGGCAGATTGGCGATAGACAAAGCGCAGGCCGGAGCGGTGATCGTGCCGCTTGCCCAACGTGATGGCGCCACCCAGCGCGTGAGCGGCCGTGCGCGCGATCGCCAGCCCGAGGCCGCTGCCGGATTCCTGGCTCCCAAGCACGCGAACGAAGGGCTCGAACACGCGCTCGATGTCGGCCTCGGCGATGCCCGGTCCGGTGTCTTCGACGACCAGGCAGGCCTCTCGGCCCTCCAGCGAGACGCTGACGTCGACCGCACCGCCGGTGGGCGTGTAGCGCACCGCGTTGTCAATGGCGTTTCGCACCAGCGCATAGGCATGCAGCGGATCGCCCTGGATCGCCACCGCGTCGGTGCGCACGCAGCCGAGGTCGACGCGTTTGGATTGCGCGAGCGGCAGCGTCTCCTCGATGGCCGAGCGCACGAGCGCGTTCAGCTCCAGCCGCTGCGTCAACGAGGGCGCCGCGCCCTGGACCCGCGCGAAGTGAAGCAGTTGGTCGATCAGCGAGGACATGCGCGACAGCCCCTGCCGCAGCGATGCCATGCGCGTCTTCGCCTCGATCGGAAGTTCCACGTGCTGCACATTGTCGGCCTGCACGATGAGGGCGGCGACGGGCGTGCGCAGCTCGTGCGCCGCGTCCGACACGAGCCGGCGCTGCTGGTCGAGCACCAATGCCAGGCGACGCATCAGGCGGTTGACGGCCTGCACCAGCGGCAGGGCCTCGAGCGGAACGTGGCGCTCGTCCAGGGCGGCCAACTGGCTGCCGTCGAGTTGATCCACTTCGCGCGACATCGCGCGCATCGGCGCGAAGGCCTGGCGCAGCACGAAGCCGACGATCAACAGCAGCACCGGCACGAGCAGCACGAGTGGCAGCAGGGTGAGCAACGCGGTGTCGCGCGCGACTTCGTCGCGCACAGTCATGCGCTGTGCGATCGCGAATCTCTCGCCGGCGAGGTTCTGCGTGACCAGCGCGCGCCATCTCACGCCGCGTTGTTCAAGTGTCTGCAAGCCGGGCGTCAGCGATTCGGGGAGTGGCAGATCGATCATCGGATCGGCCTTGGGTGGCGCCGACCCGAGCCGCTTGATGACGTAATGCGCTTCGGCGTCCTCGTTGGTGCGCGGCGTGAAGTCCAGCGCCGACGTGGACAGGCTGCTGTGCGCGAGCACCTCGGCGACCTGCGTGAGTTGTGCATCCTGCAGTTCGTTGGCGTCCTCGTACGAAAGCCAGAACGACAGGGCTGCGGCCAGCAGGCCGGCTGCCAGGATGGATCCCGACAGCCACAGGAAGAGGCGCTTGCGCAGCGACGCGTTCATGACGTCACCGTCCCGGCATCGGGCACGCGCTCCACCATCCAGCCCAGCCCGCGCACGTTGCGTATGGTGTCCGCGCCGAGCTTGCGGCGCAGGCTGTGGATGATGTATTCGACCACGTTGCTCTCGACCTCTTCGCCCCAGCCGTAGATGCGTTCCTCGAGTTCCGCGCGAGACAGCACGGCCCCCGGGCGCACGAGCAATTCCCTCAGCAGCGCGTATTCGCGGCCGGAGAGGGCTTGCTCGACCCCGCCCGATGCGACGATCTTGGTGGCCGGGTCGAGCGCGAGGCGGCCATTCGTCAGCACGACCGCACTCGTTCCGGCGCGCCGGCGCGCGAGGGCCCGCATGCGCGCGGTGAGCTCGCCGACGGCGAAGGGTTTGACGAGGTAGTCGTCAGCACCGCAGTCTAGGCCCTGGATGCGCTGTTCGATCGCGTCGCGTGCGGTGATGACGAGCACCGGTGTCGCGTCCCCGCTGCTACGCAACGCGCGCAAAACGTCCAGGCCGTCGCGTTGCGGCAGACCCAGATCGAGCAGCACGATCTCGAAGTTGTGGTGGGTCAGGGCGGTCGAGGCGCTGCGGCCATCCTGCAGCCAGTCGACCGCATACGACGCGTCCCGCAACGCCTGGGTCACGGCGTTCCCGAGCATGGGATCGTCTTCGACCAGCAGCACTCTCATGTTCGTTGTCCTCTTCTCTTGGACCCCCCAATGAGGAGGCCCGCAATGAGCGAAGCGTAAAGGGCAAGACTTAGACGGCTCTGAGTGTCCGGCCGCGACGTGCAGGCAGTCAACGCCACACAACCTAAGACTGGCATAAGTCGCCGTGAAGAGACTGGTGGCCTCTCACCTTGTCGATGGCCGCCTGCTATGCACCGTTTGCCCTACACCCTTGCGTGGTCGCGAGGGGACTCTCTCGGCAGGCGCGCCGAATGGATCGTCTTCCGGTTGTCGCTGGCCTGGCTGGGCGGACTGGCGTGGATGCGTCCGCTGGCGCTTCCCGACGAAGGCCGCTACGTGGGCGTGGCGTGGGAGATGTTCCGGTCCAACGACTGGATCACGCCCACGCTGGACGGATTGCCGTTCTTCCACAAGCCGCCGCTGTTCTACTGGATCACTGCGGCGGCCATGCACCTGTTCGGACCCGGTGAGTGGGCGGCGCGTTGTGCGCCCATCGCGTCGGCGTCCGTGACCGTCACCATTCTTTACGTCGTCTGTCGTGAGTGGCTAGGCGAGAAGACCGCGGCAATCGCCGCACTGGTGCTGGCCACGCAGCCCCTGTTCTTCGGCGGCGCGCAGTTCGCCAACATGGACATGCTGGTGGCGGCGTGCATCTCCGCGGCCATCCTGTTTGGCGCGCGCGCCGCGCTGCGCTTCGAAGCGGGCCAGGAGAGGCGCGGCGATCTGGCGCGCGCTGCCGTGGCGCTCGCGCTGGGCGTGCTCGCCAAGGGCTTGATCGGGCTGCTCATCCCGATTCTGGTTCTCCTGATCTGGCTGGGTCTCGTGCGGCACTGGCGCACTGTGCGGGCGTTGGTGTGGCTTCCCGGCGCGGCAATCTTCGCGGTGATCGCAACGCCGTGGTTCGCGGCGGTTCAGTGGGAGCATCCCGGATTTGCGCACTACTTCTTCGTGGTGCAGCACCTGCAGCGCTTCGCGGGTGGCGGCTTCAACAACGTGCAGCCCTTCTGGTTCTATGTTCCCGTGTTGTTCCTGTTCACGCTGCCCTGGTCCGGCTGGCTGCTCGGGAACCTGCGGCAATCATCCACAGCACAGTCTTCGCGGCCGGCCGTGTTGTCGCTGATGTGCGTTTGGCTGGTCGTGGTGCTGGGCTTCTTCTCGCTGCCCCAGTCCAAACCAGTCGGCTACATCCTGCCGGCACTGGTGCCCCTGGCTGTGCTAGTGGCGCTGACGGCGGCTCCGCTCGTCCAGCGGTCCGAGCGGATGAGGACGGCCTGGCGTGCGAGTCTGGGCGCGGCGGTCGCGGTCTGTGTGGCCGTGACCGTGGGCTTCACGGTCTCCCATCCGAAATCCTCGCGGTCATTGGCGCAAGCGCTCGCGGCGCATGCGCATTCGGCGGGCAACGTGGTTCTGCTCGACGAGTACCGCTACGACGTGCCGTTCTATCTGCGCTCCGCTTCGCCGGTGACGGTGGTGGCGAATTGGAACGCCGCCGACGTGCAGTTGCACGACAACTGGCGCAAGGAGCTGGCCGACGCCGGAGATTTCGCGCCTGCCGCCGCGACGGACAGGCTGATCGACGAGGCGGCCTTCCATTCGGCGCTGTGTGCAGGTCGTGTTCAGTGGGTCATCGCCGATCGCGAGGTCGCCAGGCGTTTCCCGTTTCTGGACGCCGCAGAGATCCTGGCCACCGAAAGAAGCGCGTCCCTGTGGCGGCTTGACGCCGCCAACCGTTCGCTGCGGGCCGCGCTGGCGTGCAACGTGGTGCGAACCGCGTCGGGGCTCGGTCGATGAACGGCTTGTCGGAGAGGCGCCATGCCCGGACGTCTGGTCGCTGGTTCCTCCTGAGGCCGATCGCGTGGTTCGGCGCAGCCCTGCTGATGCTGCTGTTCATTCAGCTCGGCTCGGAGGTTGGTGAGGGCGAGGCGACTTGGCTAGATGCCGCCGTGCTGCATGCCGCGCAGGCAATGCGCGCGCTGCGTCCGTGGCTGGCTGCGGTCATGCGCGATCTGACGGGCGTTGGCAGCACCGCGGTGTTGGCGCTGTTGGCCACGAGCGCGTGTGGCTATCTCGTGTTGATCCGTGCCAGACGGACAGCGGCATTCGTGGCATTGTCGGTGGCCAGCGCGGCCGCTGCGGTGGAACTGCTGAAGGCGCTGTTCGGGCGCGAGCGCCCGGCACCCGAGTTCGCGGCGTACGCCGCGTCGGGCCTGAGCTTCCCGAGCGGGCACACGAGCATGTCGACGGTGGTGTTCATGACGCTGGGCCTGCTGGTTGCGCGCACGCACGGGCGCGCTGCCGAGCGCTTCTTTATCGTCGCCTTTGCCGCTGTCCTGGCCCTGCTGGTCGGGGTCAGTCGTGCAGCGCTTGGCGTTCATTGGGCCACCGACGTCATCGGCGGCTGGGTGTTCGGCACGTCCTGGGCGATCGCCTGGTTGCTAGCGGCCGACACGATCGACATGCGGCGAAGCGATTCGTCGCTGGGCGAATGCGCGCAATGAGTGTGGTCGCGCAGGGTGGCCCGCTCGATGGCTGGGCCCGCTGGCTGCTGAAAGAACGCCACGGCGGAGACGCAGCGCATGCGCAGCGTCTGCGCATTGAGCTCGATCGCTATGCCAACCGCGTGATCGACGGGCTCTCGCTCCAACCGGGCATGACGCTGCTGGACATCGGCAGTGGCGATGGCCTGGTCGCGTGGCGGGCCATCGAGCGCGTGGGCAGCACGCTGCAAGTCGTCCTCACCGACTTGTCTGCGGATTTGCTCCGGAATGCACAGGCGACTGCGCGGCAAAGAAAGGTGGCGGGTCAGTGCCGATTCATCCGCGGCGCGGCCGAACGCCTGGACGGTATCGCTGCGAGCTCTGTCGATGCGGTCGCCATGCGCGCGGTGCTCGCCTACGTGCACGACAAGCCGGCAGCGCTGCAGGAGTGCTATCGGGTGTTGAAGCCTGGTGGTCGACTCTCGTTGGCAGAGCCGCTGATGCAGGACGAGGCGCTGGACACGATCGCGCTGCGCAGGATGGTGGACTCGGAACAGGAGAGCGCCCAGTTGCCGCTGCTGACAATCATGCACAAATGGAAGTCGGCCCAGTTCCCCGATACGTTGGAACTGCTCGCATCGCATCCACTCGTGAACTATTCCGAACGCGACTTGTTGGCCCTGGTCCGGCAGTGCGGGTTCGAGGACATCCGCATGGAACTGCACATCGAAGTAAAGCGATGCGAGGGCATCCCCTGGGCCACCTTCATCGCGACCTCTCCGCATCCGTGGGCGCCAACGCTGGCCGAGGTCCTGGACGATCGCTTCGACGCGCACGAGCGACAGTTTCTTGAAGACTTGTTGCGGCCTTCGATCGAGGCCGGGATCAATCACGCGGTGGAACGCATCGTCTACCTGACGGCAGGGCGACCGGCGTAGAGCGCCCGCCGGTCAAGTGTCGCGGTGCAGCTGCTGCAGGTATGCCGGAGCCCTGTCTATCAGGACTTGCCGGCGATGTGGTCGAAGGTGCCCAACAAGGAGGTCAGTGCCTGCTGGCAGGCGGCCGCGTCGGGCGATTTCTCGCGCAGCGCGGAGAGCGCTCGGTCTATCGCCTTGTCGATGACATGCCAGTCCGACGCGGCGCGCGGCTTCAGGCCTGCTTCCGCTTCGTCCCAAGACGCTTCGAGGTCTTTGATGCGGGCCTTGGCACCGGGCAGGTCGCCCTTCGCGACCAGCGCGGCAGAGTCCTGGGCGATGGCCCGGAACGCCGACAGGTCGCCGAGTTTGGACGGCGTGGCAGCGACCGCCGACGCAATGGTGGGCAGGCCCAACATCGCAGGTGCGATGACGATCGCGGTGGCTGCGGCGGCGGCTTGCGCGGCGCGCAGGGCGGCACGGACGAGGGCGGTGGAGATGGTGGTCTTCATGTCGGGCTTACTTTCCGAGGAGGGGTGGTGGTGACGGAAGCGGCGCGCAGGCTGACGCCCACTACCAGCACGGTGATGGCGCCGAGAAACACGAGGCTGGTGGCGACGGTGCCCCAGCCAAGGCCGCCATAGGTCCGGGATTGCGACAGTAAGTCGCCGAGCGACGCGCCAAGCGGCCGCGTCAGGATGTAGGCGAGCCAGAAACTGAGCACTGCGTCGACACCGCAACGCCTGAAGAAGGCGACAGCCGCGATGAGGCCGCCGAAGACCAGCACGCCGATGCGAAAGCCGAGGGCGAGTTCCTCGGTGGCCAGGTCGCCCGCGGCCGTGCCAAGCGCGAACGTCAACAGGATCGCACCCCAGTAGAAGAGCTCGCGCCGGCGCGTGACGATTGTCTGGATGGACAGTGTCCGTTCGCTGCGGAACCACACCGCGAAGAGCATAGCGAGCAGCACACCGAAGACGCCGGTGCTGAGGTACAGGCTCACGCCGAGAGCATCTGTCAACGCATCGGTGACCTGCGTGCCGGCAATGCTGAGTAGCACCACTGTCAGCCAGTAGATCCACGGCACGTGGCTTTGCTGGCGCAACTGCCACAGAAGTGCCGCGGCCAGCAACGCGGCGGTGATGGCGTCTGTCACGAGTGCGCCGAGGCCGACGTGCACAGCGAGGTAGTCGGCCGCCGTTTCGCCGACGGTGGTCGCGAGGATCTTGATGCACCAGAAGGCGAGCGTTGCGACTGGAACCTTGTTGAGAAGGGATGGCGGAGGATGCTGCATGGAAGTCAAAGATGTGGCGCTCGATGCGGATCGATCGCAGTCTGTCGCGTGAGACTTAGACGTGCCTTATGCGTTGGAAGTGAGGCGTGGCCGTCGTATGCTTGCGGCATGCGCACGCGTCCTTCGTTCTCGTCACGCTTCCGGCGTGCGTTCAATTTGGGCTTGGTGTGCAGCCTGGCCATCGCAGCACAGCTGGCGCATGCGCAGACCCCAGAGGGCTATCCCGGAGACTATGGCGCCATCGTGTCGGCGGCGCGCGACGAGGGCAAGGTGGTCGTCTACTCCACCACCGACCTGTCCGCCGTGGCGGCGCTGATCCGCGATTTCGAGCAGCTCTATCCGGGCGTGAAGGTCGAATACGAGGACTTGAACAGCGCCGAATTGCACAATCGCTATCTGGCCGAGACGGCAGCGCGCAAGCCGTCAGCCGATGTGCTCTGGAGTTCCGCGATGGACCTCCAGATGAAGCTGGCCAACGACAACTTCGCCGCGCGCTACCACTCGCCGGAGGTCGGCTCGCTGCCCGACTGGGCAGTATGGCGCGACGCTGCCTTCGGCACCACCTTCGAACCCACGGTGTTCGTCTACAGCAAGCGCTTCGTTGCACCCAAGGACGTGCCGCGTACGCATGCCGAGTTCTTGTCGCTGATCACCACACAGCGCGAGAAGTACGCCGGCAATGTCACCACCTACGACATCGAACGATCGGCCCTCGGCTTTCTGTTCGCCACGCAAGACAGCCGCATCCAGACCGGCTTCTGGGATCTCGTGAAGGCCCTTGGCGCGAATGCCGTCGATCTGGACACCAGTACCTCGGTGATGGTGCAGCGCATCGCGTCCGGCAAGAACTACCTGGGCTACAACCTGGTCGGCTCGTATGCGTTGACCCGCGCGCGCCTGGATCCGCACATCGGCGTGGTGATGCCCAAGGACTACACGCTGGTGATGTCGCGCATCGCGCTGCTCTCCAAGACCGCGTCGCACCCGAACGCCGGCAAGTTGTGGCTCGATTACCTGCTTTCCAAGCGTGGTCAGACGGTGCTGGCGACGCGCTCCGAACTCTTCGCGATCCGCAGCGACGTGGCGGGCGAGTTCACCGCCGCCACGCTGCGCCAGACCTTGGGGTCCAGCCTGAAGGCCATAGGAGTCGGTCCTTCGTTGCTGGTGTTTCTGGACAAGGCCAAACAGCAGGAGTTTCTGCGGCACTGGCGACAGGACACCGCCGGCGTCGTGAAGTGACGGCCGGCGCTAAGTGTCGGTCGGTCATTCCGTCGAGCCGAACACGATGCGCACGCGCAGACCCGGGCCGACGCC
>Ga0307510_10002901_pt1 | contig 19739 bp, 8 predicted proteins | sample 12_EM_MG_FD_207224 | JGI IMG/M metagenome (GOLD analysis project Ga0307510, IMG submission 207224) | Populus trichocarpa ectomycorrhiza microbial communities from riparian zone in the Pacific Northwest, United States - 12_EM | ecosystem: Host-associated > Plants > Roots > Unclassified | place...
TCAGAGAACTTAATGGCTTGGAAAATTGCATGCGTTTTCCTTATAAACACAGTACATGCATGGATGGCAATGAAACATCTGAGAGAAGTTAACCCTATGCTTCAACAGTTTCATTAATTAGAGGGCTTGCAGTGCATTTTACACCATTGGAATTTTAAACATGCATGATACTACTGGAGTTTAAAATAGCAGAAGAGTACTGTGGATTGTCCATCCAGTCCGAAAGAGAAGGCCACTGCTTTTAGGTAAAATCTATTTGTCAAGGTTCCTTCATTAAGAAAGATTCATTAGCTTCTGTTTACATTAATTCTGCAACATGATAAATTAACGAAAGCAGATATCAGGACATATATGATTTATTTACACCATGCATCATTTTTACTCACACCACGCCTGCCTATGTTTTACATGGATTTGCTTATTGTTAGTAAAAGAATTCTTTTTCACTTGTACATTGAAAAAAAAAATCTAATTAATGAGAAGTACAATTTTCACTGGTGTCCATTTCTTTACATAATTCTCTTTTTTATATATATAAATAGACTATGTATATTTTGTTATTAATCAATAACATTACTAGAAAATTGATTATCATCTATGAGGCGTTTAATTTGTATTTCCACTTACATATAAATTATTGACAAATTTGTCAATAAAAATCTAACATTAAAGAGTTTCTTGTTGGGGATTTCAATTCTATTTGTAATTTATTCAGTAAAATAATAACTTATCGACGAAAATACTAATAAAATATCCATGTCAAGAAAAATTATTTGCCGACAATGTTCTTATCGGCCAGTCCATAGATATATATTATCGACGGATCAACAACGAACTACCCATCAAAAACTAATTATGTATCGCTGACAGATATTGATGCAGACAAAAGTTAAAGATAACAACAAATAAAGAACACATAATTCTTCATGGAAGAAATAGATTGCAAATATGAATTCCAAACTCATATTATTCTCTCTAAATTAATAATAATAATGAACTCTGCTTTCTTAGAAGGTTTACAAAGCTTTAAATAAATTAGAAATCTTATCTTAACTAGAAAACAAAAACAAAAATCTAAAACTAACAAGAAAACAAGCATAGAACCCGAAACAAACACAAAAATCTGAAAATAACAAGGAAAGTTATAAAAACTACTAAAACCAGGGTCTCAGGGTGAGATTTTTAATATTTAAAGATTCGAGTAGAAATTTCATACTACTTTATCTAAGTAAAATAATCTTAGAAAACTTTAAAATTTGAGTGTGATCTAACGATAGGATCAAATTGAATTTTTTTTGTTGTTGCTATTTGATAGTTTTATGGTATTATAAGAAAAGTTGATTATAAATTAATCTTGGTAGCTATTAAAATGAATTAATTAATATTTCTAACGTGAGAAATAGTATAATATTAGTTCCTCAAACTAATAACTCATCTGTCAGTACCCAAGTTTGTTATCACGAGGAACTTTTGTCAATGTCATTAAACCAAGTTTGTTAAACCCATCAGCTAGTCAACATGGCGACTTCGTTTTGGGACCTAGTTAGTTTTAAATTAATCTTGATGGAGTTGACTCACTACAGTGGATAAGTTTACCTTTTAAAATTAAAATTAAAATAATATGGATTTAATATTTTTTATAAAAATACATTAAAACAACAATGTTTTAAATTGATCTTTCTAACCATTGCTTTTTAAATAAAAATATATTATAACCTCAAAAACAAGTTATAAAAAAATTAAAAAAAAGCTAATTATATAGCTTTATTTTTTACATAATTTATTGTATTCAATATTTATTAGAAAATCAAATTTATATTTATATTTTTGTGTGTTTTATATCATATTCGGTAATTGTATGTCTTTGCTAATTGTGTAGCTTTACTTTTTATACATCTTCTCAATTTCAGAATTCATTTTGAAGATTAAATCTACATTTTCATCATATTTTTTTAATATTTAACATATTCTGTAATATATAAAGGATGTAAAAGCAAGAAGGAAAAAGAAGGAAGGACACGATTGAAAAGGTGTAAACACTACTACCACTAAATAGCAAATATAACATATATTTTTTAATTAATTCTATAAAAAATAACAAAACAATAAGACAATTTTTTGAAAATCCAGCATGATCAACACTGTTTAAAGGATCAATTCATCAGTTTTTTTAAAAATAAAAGGACCATTGTATTTTTTTTTCTAAGCTTCCTAATCAAGATGATCAACATTGATTAAAGGGTTAATTAATCAGTTTGTAAAATTGAATGGATTATTCGGTTTGGTTATAAAAACTAGAGGGACCAATATGTAATTTACTCGGCTTGGGTAATCCACTATGGTCAGTCACGCAAAAGAAGATTCTAGTACGTAAACGTCAACAAGGAGAAGAAGGATCTAGAACAAGGACCTTCCCTTCCCATTCTCTATAAAACCACACCCAACACTCCTCCCTTTCTCAATCCTTGGTTTTCTTCCGAATCCCTTGATCTCCCTACTCAATCTCTCCCTTTTTCGGTGTCGTTTTGGTTTCTTTCCTTGTGAGCAAAGCAATCACAATGGCGGATACAGAGACGTTCGCTTTCCAGGCTGAGATCAATCAGCTGCTGAGTTTGATCATCAACACTTTTTACAGCAACAAGGAGATCTTTCTCCGTGAACTCATCAGCAACTCCTCTGATGTATGCCTCTCTCTCTTTCTCTGTCTTTTTTTATGTTTCTTTTTAATTAACGTATAAATGTACGACTTTGGCTGAATTTTGGGGCTCTAATGTTCTGTTTGATGAACCCTTTTGTTGCTGTGATTTAGTGATGTTAAAGATCCAAACTTTGCAACTAATGTATGTCGCTCAATATGTTTTTTTTCTCTGAATTTTGGGTATCTGATGTTTTGTCTGATGAGCCCTTTTGTTGCCATGCTTAGATAAATGTCAATTTATGAATAAAGCTGAATTTCTGGACTCTAATGTTGTGTTTGATAAACCCATTTGTTGCTGTGATTTAATGATGTCAAATATCCCTATATTTTTCACTCTTTTTTCCCTTAATGTTTTTATATGAATAGAGTAATCAATGCATGTAGCTAATTGTGTTTTTAGCTGATTTTTAGACTGATGTCGTCTGATAAACCCTTTTGTTGTTATGTTTTAATCACGTCAAAAATCAATATATTTTTTTAATCGTTTCGTTTATCCGGTTTTGAAATTTTCATGGTTTATTAGTAGTTTGGAATCGGAAACAAAATTATGTTCTTTATTTTCTTCTTTCATTGAATGCAATTTTGTGTTATGTGGTATGATTGGATAAAGGTAGAGTTAATGGGTATGAACGTGCAGATGGTAGCGTTAGCTTATGCTGTCCTTGTATCTCTGTGTTTTATAGGCTTTGGATAAGATTCGATTTGATAGCTTGACTGACAAGAGCAAGCTCGATGCCCAACCTGAGCTTTTCATTCACATTATTCCCGACAAGGCAACCAATACGCTCACTATTGTCGACAGTGGCATTGGAATGACCAAGTCTGGTAAGCATCTTATTATCCTGTTTGCAACTGTTGATGTCTGAATTTTGTTACAGTTTTTGGTTAGGGTTATGTTTCTGTTTGGTGTTTAACTTATCTTTGTTTGTGACAGACTTGGTGAACAACCTTGGTACCATTGCAAGGTCTGGAACTAAGGAGTTTATGGAAGCTGTTACTGCTGGTGCTGATGTAAGCATGATTGGGCAGTTTGGTGTTGGGTTTTACTCGGCTTACTTGGTTGCTGATAAGGTGGTTGTTACTTCCAAACACAATGATGATGAGCAGTATGTGTGGGAGTCTCAGGCTGGTGGTTCTTTTACTATCACTAGGGATACCTCTGGCGAGAACCTTGGTAGAGGTACTAAGATAACTCTCTTCCTTAAGGAAGACCAATTGGAGTACCTTGAGGAGCGTCGTCTCAAGGATCTGATTAAGAAACATTCTGAGTTTATTAGCTACCCAATTTCCCTTTGGATTGAGAAGACCACTGAGAAGGAGATTTCTGATGATGAGGATGAGGAAGATAAGAAGGACGAGGAAGGCAATGTAGAGGATGTTGATGAGGAGAAGGAAAAGGAGGAGAAGAAAAAGAAGAAGATAAAGGAAGTTTCACATGAGTGGTCTTTAGTGAACAAGCAGAAGCCTATTTGGATGAGGAAGCCAGAGGAGATCACCAAAGAGGAGTATGGTGCATTTTATAAGAGCCTTACTAATGACTGGGAGGAGCACCTTGCAGTGAAGCATTTCTCAGTTGAGGGCCAGCTCGAGTTCAAAGCTGTTCTCTTTGTCCCAAAGAGGGCACCATTTGACCTCTTTGACACAAAGAAGAAGCAGAACAACATCAAGCTCTATGTACGCCGTGTCTTCATCATGGACAACTGTGAAGAGTTGATGCCTGAATACTTGAGCTTCGTGAAGGGTATAGTGGATTCTGAGGATCTTCCACTCAATATTTCAAGAGAGATGCTTCAGCAGAACAAGATCCTCAAGGTTATCCGCAAGAACTTGGTCAAGAAGTGCATTGAGCTATTCTTTGAGATTGCTGAGAACAAGGAAGATTATGACAAATTCTATGAGGCATTCTCTAAGAATTTGAAGCTTGGTATTCACGAGGACTCGCAGAACAAATCCAAGATTGCTGAGTTACTTCGATATCACTCAACTAAGAGTGGTGATGAGATGACCAGTCTGAAGGATTATGTAACAAGGATGAAGGAGGGCCAGAGTGATATCTATTACATTACAGGAGAGAGCAAGAAGGCTGTTGAGAATTCCCCATTCCTTGAGAAGCTGAAGAAGAAGGGATACGAGGTCCTATATATGATTGATGCAATTGATGAATATGCTGTGGGACAGCTAAAGGAATTTGAGGGAAAGAAATTGGTGTCTGCAACCAAGGAAGGTCTTAAGATTGATGAGACTGAAGATGAGAAAAAGAAGAAAGAAGAATTGAAGGAAAAGTTTGAGGGTCTATGCAAGGTGATCAAGGATGTGCTTGGTGACAAGGTGGAGAAGGTTGTGGTGTCTGATCGTGTGGTGGACTCACCCTGCTGCTTGGTCACTGGAGAGTATGGTTGGAGCGCAAACATGGAGAGAATCATGAAGGCACAAGCACTTAGGGATAGCAGCATGGGGGGGTATATGTCAAGCAAGAAAACAATGGAGATTAATCCAGAGAACCCAATCATGGAGGAGTTGAGGAAGAGAGCTGATGCTGACAAGAATGACAAATCAGTAAAGGACCTGGTCCTCTTGCTTTTCGAGACAGCTATGCTTACATCCGGGTTCAGCTTGGATGATCCCAACACCTTTGGCAGTCGCATCCACAGAATGCTGAAATTGGGCTTGAGTATTGATGAAGACAGTGCTGATGCTGACACTGACATGCCTCCTTTGGAAGATGCTGATGATGCTGAGGGTAGCAAGATGGAGGAGGTTGACTAAACCAGCTCTGTATTCTCCTAGAGTGGTCAAGTCCCATCAGTTAATCTAATATCGTCTTCTTGGCCTTTTTAAAGGCTTGTCAAGGATGATGCTTAATTTTGTTATCAAGACATGGTCTATTTTTTATTTAAACTTGGCCAAATACATGCAATTTCTTCTCCGTTGCCTTCCTCTCTCGTGTTCTTTAGATAAATCTTCTCTGATGTCCATGTTGATATGTGACACGGTGAAATAGCGCTGTCCTGAATCTCCTAAAATGAGAACGAGCTGAAAACTAGATGATTGCAAATCTTAGCCTCAAGATTCAACCATTATATTTGTTGATAGACGCAGCATGATTGCACTCCTTGTTATTTAACTGCTCGTACACAAGGAAATAGAATACCCAGATCCGGAAACTCGATGTTTAAATTGTAAGTGAGAGGGATTCCTACTTAAAAATGAACTGTTAAAAGAACCGGTCCTTTGGTAACTTGGTCGTGAAAGCCTGCTCGCTCGGGTTATGTAGGTTCAAGCCAAAGAGACCGTTTATATATTGAGCAGAAAGCAAAACCGAGGCCAAAATCTCAAAAAACTAAATCAAAGCTTAATTGCAAGCATGAAATTTACCCCATTCAAACGCAAGAAAGAAAGAAACAACAGCAGGAACCGATTTGTTCCAGGTAGAAATCTAATCTAATGCAAAATGGAGAGCATGCTCTAGTCATTGCAGCTCTAAAACACAAGATGACATTCTCCCTATATCTAGGAAACCTTGGCACGCACGACCGCACATTTCTTTTAAACTACATCAGTAAAACTTGTTCACATCTACAACTCAGGTATCATCAACTTGTGAGTGAAACACAAAACTTGGGAATGTGGTGGTGATGTCCCTGTTCAAGAAACATGAAAAAAATGTCACTTTCAGACATTGGTGAGAGAAACTGTATTTTTCTGTACTATTCATTGATGATAAGGTAATGACTCACTTGAGATACTGGAGAGTCATATTCTTCAAAAGAGAGGGATGTCGCAAAACAAGGCTTCGCCATTCTTCTTTATCAATCTTCCCGTCATGCTTAGTATCAGCCTCCTCAAATGTCTAACATAAACAAGAACAGTGATATAACACTCATCTTTTCATTTTCTTTTTACTCCTTTTGACATGGCACCATGCAATAATGACAGCCAAGATAAAAGTCAGCTAGATTAAGGAAACACCTTATCAATAATGCTCTCTATTACATCATCCGACAGATTCATACCAGATTCAGCAAGTGTAGCCACTACCATTTGCTTTACCTGTACATCAAGATTTGATACTAAATAATAAAATCCAGACATGCATTTCAAATATACGCAAGATTTATCTTAAATATTGCGAGTTTTCAGAGTCAATAAATCTCATATCTCCACTTGAGAAGACCAAGTACCTCCTGTCTCTCAATAAACCCTTGCTGTTTGAGATCATACAGTTGGAATGAAACTGCAAGAAAGTAAAATTGGGGCCTATCAAGAAACATCAATATATAAGGAGTACAGGCATTTTGCTAAAAAATCTAGAGGAAATGGAGGACTTAAGACAATAGATTAAAATCTAACTGGACAAACAGACTATTCCATAATCAAAAAACTTCTCCCACAGTGGCATTACCAATCTCTTCTCCCTCAACAAAAAACAAGAAAAAGAAGATGATGTTGGAGGCACATATCGAGTATCAATTACAAATTACAGATTACTTTCACTCTACTCGAAGCATTTTACATATATTAGCAACACTTACATTCAATCTTATCATCAATTGGTGCATTGGGGTGAAATACAGAGAGAGCGCGTGCAAACTCCTCAAAATCTAATATTCCATTGTGCTTTGTGTCAAATAAGTCAAATACCTACAAAAGTTTGGACTTGAGACATTAATATGCAATCTTCATTGAAGGCATTTCCATAATGAAAGTCTGCAACTAATATAGGAAAACTGTGAACAACTGTACCATGACAAAGCAAGAAAAAGGGCATCCAAAGGCATACAAAAAGTGAAACAACAGACTTTAGAGTAAAATGAATAAAATACCCGATCTGCGAATAGGCTTTCCTTTTTATTTGTCTTGAATAATGCTAGTTGAAATTCTTCCTGTAATCAATATTCATAAAACTTTTCATTTATCCACTATTAAAGATAAAGAAACACATTAGGCTTTAAGAAAGAAATCTCTCTTTAAAAGGATAACTTTAATAAGAAAAAATCATTTCCATATGTGAAAAAAGTGGATAAATCATTTCCATAGGTGAAAAAAATGAGTAACCTAATAAGAACAATTGGAATATGCCATGACTTTTGTTACCTTATTGATCAGCCCGTCATCAATCACTGCACTGCTGATCTTCTTAAACAGTTCATACAGCGCTTCTATTTCACTCACACTAACTGCAACAGGAAAGAACAAGCATCTTATGATTGGAAAACCTTTGAATTCAAAGACCAGCATTTGCAGTTGATCTAGAAATCCTAAACCTAACTGAAATTATAAAATTCATATGAAGTTGATGTATGTGACACACTAGAAGCATAGAATGTGTGACAAGCCATTCTAAAACTATCACTTGTCATAAGAAAGCAAAGATAACTGAATGACAGATCAAGTTGTACATTTAAATGCTAATAACTATACTAGGGCGATTCCTGAAACCAGAGCTGAAATTTTAATTAAAAGATGTAACATACACACTGTTTCCCTTGCAAGAACTTCTGGATCTTCCAGCCCTCTGGGTTGCTTATACAAATCTGCATCACAACAGTTTGCTATAGCAGCACACAAATGCTTTAATCCGTCTAGGCACTGCACCATGATCTTTTCCAGACGTCAAAACACTCCATACCTGGAGCAAAGAGAGAGCTACTTCAATTGTGCACTCTAGCTCAAAAGACTGTTGATTCAGCAAGCAAGAAACCAAGAAAACAAAAGAGAATACTCTGTAAAGGTATACTATTTTATGTATTTCAAATTCTATCATAGCTATAATTATGGAAGGTGTGTAAAAAGTATCATACAATCAGTTAACATGAGAGAAGGAAATAACCATATCATAGTCGCAGACAAACTTCCCTTTACTTGTATGTGGATGAGAACTTCAAGCCAGCCAAATCATATGTATAGGAAATTAGAGAGTTGATATACCATAACACAAACAAGTTGCATTTCATCGAACTTCCAAAGGAAATTCAGATCTGTTAAGGGGAGTTAACTAATTTAGATAAAAAAAAAAGAATAAACTTTCTGACCTTTCAAGTTGACAGGCTTTGGATACTTTGAAGAGAAATAGGAACATGTAATCAAACATGTGCGCATATATTTAGGAACATGTAATCAAACATGTGCATATATTTTAACACAATTCTTTAAAACACTTTGACTTTTGAAATTGGATAATAATTACGGAAGTATAACCATGAAATTTTTTTTGTATATTATACATTTGCCGTTTAAAATAAAACAGTGGGCATCCCTTTCTGATATGCTCAACTTAAAAAAATAAATAAAAGAAAACTAAATCAGAATCTTGTAACTTTTATCAAAACCTGCCAGAATCTAATATTCATTTATTTCCCTTTTCCTGTGTGCAATTCAAGAATACCAAGTCATTGTAGCATTCCAACACGCAACGAAACAGTACGCTCTGCTTCTTTTGTCAGAGTAAATTAAGGAAACACCAGAATTATAAAATACAATCAATTCAGAATCCAATGGTCCTTTTCTGTCACCTGCATCGTATTGGCTGCAAGTAATCATAAATGCAACATGACCTGTAAATATCAATTTTGTTGCCTAGTGAATCAAATGGCACAGAAACATCAGAGACTAATCAGAATATGATATTTCCTTCCGTTATCTATGTCTCCTTTAACTAAAACAAAACATATAATCTTATTGGACAAGTGACAACCAATTCAACTCTTGATCTAATATGCAACAAATGAAACCAATATTCTCAATTTTTCTCACCAAGAAAATTAAAAGAAGAGAAATATTTGAATTTTCTAATACCATTAAAAACCTGGAAAGAATCTGAAAGACCTTTTCCATTTCCCATCTCTCAAGCAAAAAGTTGAGCACCGTCCCAAACTTCAGGATGCTGATATCATAGAAGATGCACACATGCAGCATCGACCAGCTTAACTTGCATGATTATAAGTTAAAAACCTAGAACGACAATTGCATGGTGCTTGAAACCATATATTCAAATACCATAGAAGTCTTTTTCAATGGGAAGTTCAGATGACTATAGGACAACAATGGGAGTTTAATATCTATTCTATTCACTTGGAAAAAGACACAGAGACTATATAGTAAAATAACTTGTTAATGTTGGAAACACCATCTACACGTATGTTTAGAGAATAAGAGCAACACAGCATATGAAAATACTCAATGTTTACTCTGAGCTGAACAGCCAACATCCAGAGCATTCTCCATCTTACTACCCCAATGAAGTGTCTACAACCTAAAAAAACTAATACAAAAAATTTATTCACCCCTTATATAATTCATGATAAGAATTCCAAGGCCATCTAAAAAGGTGAGGGATTGATTTATTAGGGACTACAAAACAGTTCAAATTTGCTCCTATCAATTCAACCTTTTAAGGGTACCTCAACAATCCTTTGAAATAAACCCTTCACTCCTGCTCTTGTTTTGGAGGATCAGAATTCAAGCTTGGAATGAATTCTTTCATTAAGAATTCAGATATGATAGCAAAAATCACCACCAACAACAATATTGAATAGCACTGAACAAAATTTACACGGTGTCTGAACAACAAATTCAAATTCCATAAATGTCTTTTCAGAGGAAAGTTCTGATGACCATAGGACAATGATGGGCGCTTGAGTTCTATTGCCTGGAAACAAGACAAATTACACAATGGTATGTTTCAATCTTGGAAACCCTATCTACAGCTATCTCTAGAAAAAGTAAGACATCAAATGAAAGTACTCATATGTTTAAAATCCCGGGAGCTTGCATCACACATATACTCTTGCCTAACAAGAAACACTATTAGAGACTAAACAGCCAACTTCTAGTGCGTAACACCATGCTTACTATCTCACTGAAGAGCCTTTAACCTAAAAGAGCTAATATCAATATTTATTCACCATATCAACAACTCAAAGGCCCTTTTTAGGTGGGGGATTGACTTATTACGGAATACAAAAGTAGCTAACTACTATCTTAACCTTTCAAGGATACCTCAATAATCCTTTGAAATCAATCTTGCGCTCCCACTTTTGTTTCGGCAGGTAAGATTTTAAGTTCAGAAGAAGATTGTTACTAACCAATCAGGATTCACAGCAAAATCCAATTCCAAAATCCATATTCAATTAATATGAATCAAAAGATGTGACCACGTGTAACTATACATACCAAAAAAGCAGAGGCCATGATAACAGATACAAACACCAATTCATCAAATGTATTACATCTAACCGATCCAAAAACCCAAACTTTCTGATCCGACAACTCCAATGCCATCATAAAAATTGAAACTTGAGGCACAAACCACACACAACAAACAATTAAATCAATATCCCACAATAGATCAAGCAAAACCCAGAAAAAAGATTATGACTTTTAAACAGAAATCAAATCACTATCCAAAATTAAAAAAACAGAAACAATCAAGAGTTGATGGAAAGAAAACAAAGAAACAGTTGAAATGAAAAATAAAGAAAAAGACTTTACCTTTTAGGGAAACAAAGGAGAGGAAAGAAGGAAAGAGGAGGAGAAGTCAAGATTCCTAGACATTTCTCTCCCTATTCCTTTTTTTTGCTGTGGTTAAGTTTTTTTATTAGTATTTTATAATTATCTAGAGAGAGAGATAGAGGTGGTGTTTTTGTTTTTGTTTTTGTTTTGTTAAGCAAAGAGGAAGGGAGTGATTGTGATTTTTTTAATTTAATTTAATAAATCCCAAGAGGCAAGACAAAACATTAAAATTCAAGCACCAAAAATGAAAGGAAGGGGATGGTCTTGGTCTCGGTTACATTTAGGTCAGAGCAGGCATGGGGCAGCCAAAAATGGAAGCCAAACCAAGCCGGCTTCAGTTTATGACAAGGTCTTTGACACCCACACACACGTGGATTTACAAGGTTGTTGGCTCTCTTTTCTCAACTATGGTCAAGGCTACTTGCTAATGTTTTTCTTGCAATTGTGATGTTTTAGGCAACGTTTTACTTGGATTCACATGTTTTTTTGAAGTGTTTTTTTAAATAAATTCTTGCCATGATGTTTTTTTAATATGTGCTTTTTAAATGATTTTTACATAAATATATCAAAATTATAAAAAAATTACTTAAAAATAATGGTTTTTCCAAGAATGTTATGAGCTACAAGGCACATAGTGTTGAGTCATGTTTTTTAAAGTAAATTATGTATGCATAAAGAGACAAATTCGAAGCCAATCAAATAACCAAGTACCATGTTTAATGTTGGTCTTTGAATCTTGAGATGTTGGCAGAATGATCAGAGAGACTTGTTCATCACATGTTATTTATCTTCAATGTTTCCACTTCCGATACAAATCAAGTATATGAATTTGGGTGTGAATGGTATGTCTAGGATTTTATGATGAGAAAATTATAGTCTTGTAAGCGTAAAATTGGGTTAAGAATAACCGAATGATATAAAGGATGCAATGAATTTGAAGAAGAAATCAGCAACTTGAGTTCCATGCTTCAAATTTTAATTAAGTTTCTACTGCTCCTTGTTTTCTTTTGATTCTCCTTGTTTACTGCAGTTATGAGTTTGATCTTCTCCACACATTCACCACTACCACTCAATCAAGTCAATAAATGTTTGTTTCCTAACTGGCAGCATAGTGATTAGATGGTAATAATGGAGATTGTGCTTCCTCCTTACTCTTAGACTGGTGGTGATGGAGTTGCGGATTCTGGTAGCATTATCATCATTCGTCATTTGAATTGAGTATGGTTATGGTTATGGTTCTGATGGCAATGGCATTATCTCCTGGATTGAAAAATGCATGAACTAGAATCAACAGCGTGTAAAATGGGGGGATTCCGAGTGGCAGCCATGACCCTGGACGGACCTGGAGCACTCAGCAGTGACGCATGATAGCCTTTTGTAGGTCTTGGATGTCAAGGAATCAAAAAGAGGATTTGTCTGGGCATGACAGCATATACAGCACAAGGCTGAACCGGAAGCCAGGAGAGTGAACTACCTGTGTTGAGAATTCGATCAAGCTTTCCCTTTATGACAAAAGGAGCTCAGGCTTGTAAGGGCTTGGATCTTGATTTTAATTTTGATTCAAGATCAAAAAAATGGGAAAGAAATTGCTACTGCTCTTCAATTCTCACTTAAGCCGGCCTGTCAGCTTCTTAAGCCAAGTTTCTTTTACCTAGTTCACCAAGATCAGACCACATCAAACGAGCTATAGATCATACGAACTGTTTGATTAATCAGTCGTAATTTGACATTGCAAATTAACCAGTACAAATATGGCATATAGTTGATGTATCAAATCGAAAACAAAAACAAAAATGCAATCTGCATAGAGCTTTCAACTCTGTATAAAAGATTACTAACACAGATGGATAAGCTAAACTTAACCCCTTCTTTTTTTCTTTTTTATATAGAAAGAACATGATTCCAACAAGAAAAGAGAAAATTGATCGGGATGGTCTAAATTTATCTACCTGTCTCTACTTTTATCACGGCTATGGTCTGATCCACTTCTGTTTTTCATCATCTTTTTGGCATTAATCTTGCTTCCTGAGCTTCCTCCATCTTTAGTTTCTACTTCCTCTATTTCTTCCCTCACCACCCTTTTCTCTGACTCCAACGCTATCTTTTTATCCGTTCTCTTCATTTTTTGATGATTTCTTGAGCTGCTTTCGGATGGTGCTGGGGTTTTCCCTATTCCCTCCAGTGGGGCGGTTTGTTCATGCTGTTCTAATTGTAGCTTACTTAGCTCGTCCCTCACTAACGGTATCTGTTTCCCTCTGGAGAGTAGTTGCTCCTGTGCTGACATTCTTTGATCATTTGCCCTCGAGCCTTTGTCTTGTTCAAAGAATAGGACTTGCACGACTGTTCTCAATGGTAGGCGCTCATTCTTTACAGCGTGGGTACGGACTTCTGGCGAGAGTTTTTGGCAGTCTAGAGGCCTGCATAGACGCTTCTTATCTGCCTTGCTCAGTTCAGGATGCTCCTGTTTGAAAATGAATGAATGTATGAATGGTTTGAAGATCAGAAATAAGAATACCATGATAAAGAACTTGCTGAAAGCATTAGGCCATGGAAAGTTTTGTAAGGGCTCAACAAGTCCTGAGCTTTATATTATATTTAAGACATGCTGCATATAGTTCTTTACCTTGAGATAAATGTTGATTCCCTTGTACAGGTCATCATGATCTTTCCTAGCAATATCTGGCAAAGCTTCAGCAACAGATAAAACTTTTGATACCGGTAAGTTGATGTCTCTAGCGACCACTTGAAGGTAAGTGTCAATAAGCTTTCCAACCTTTCTAATTGATCTCATAGACTGGGAATTTTCGATAGGTGCGGGTGATGTTCTTCTCCATAGCAGCAAGAAACTGTCTAGCACTGCTGCAACCAAGTCAATATCATAATAATGCTGATTGGAGGATGAATGTGTAGGAAATAGCAGGTCACTAACTGTTGCCTCCTCTAATTGCAGGCTAGATCTCCTTATAAGTTCTGTCTTTGTAACTGTAGATGCACCTAGGTGACTTGCAATGCTAAGAAGTCTTAGCAAGAAGCCAACTGAAACTGACCCTTTATCTGCTGGAATCATAGTCACAATGATTTCAATAATTTTTCGATGATTTTCTGCAACATCGTCAGTCTGAGACACTGAGCTCTCTGGAGGTGTAATCTTTGTAGCATCCGGTAGCCAACGACAGGCATAAACATGTAAAGCTTCACCAATGAGCTGTGGTGGGAGCATATATGTTGATTTAATAGCTATAATTATGCATCGGAAAAGGTCTATGTCAAGATCGGATATGTCCTCCGTCCACCAATCCTTGGGAACAGATTGCTGCTGCTTGTTGAACCCTTTTCTAGTATAAGTGTAGGACCATGTTACCTGCAAGGAACAATGACTTTAAGATGATTTTCCTGAAAATATTTACTAAATTAAATATATTTTTTTCAATTTCATGAAAAAATGAAATTGCTTCTGTAAGGGATTTGTTGACCTTTGCAGGGGGTGTGAGGATTTTTTCAACAATTGAATCAACGCATCTTCTGACGATTCCGAGGTTCTCTGACCACTCTGTCAACTTGACTGTTGTCTGTAGCGTGACAATTGAGTCCTTCCAACCTTCTAGAATGCAGGAATTAAAGAAGGACTCAAGTTTAAGGACAAAATTTCCCTTCTCGACAGCTTCTGTCATTCGAAGGAACTTTGCAGCACAAAATGCAAATACAAAGTTATGAGCACTGAGGTTGATTGTTATTCCATAACAATATTTAGCGCACAGCTCAAAAGCATCTTCCCCTCCAGGGATATCATGCAGCTCTATTGTAACAGTATTTGAATCTTCAGAATCTGAACATAGCCTCTGTAAGAGGCCACACTTCGGTAGAAGTGAAAACTGCAGCTAAGAGCAGTAAAGCTAGTAAGAATCTAAGTCATCTTGGATGAATTTAGGGTTTTAAAAATCAAGAAATGCAGATTAAAATAGTGAAATTGTACTTTACATGCCATGGAAAAAACAAAATTATATGCTTTTCCCCATCTCTTTATGCTGTATGAATTGTATGCAATGTTAAAACATATTATGAATGTCTAGCATGCAAGTTGGCCTCAGTGAAGATGCATCTGGGACAGATTTCATTTATGTCCTTGGCTAAATCATACCTGATGAAGAAGAAAATTGATGTTATTGATTCGTATAACAAGGTCACTAGGTATATCTGATATCACAGACCTGCATTGCAAAAGTAACATGACTGGGTACAGCTCATACCTGATATATGCAGCTTTAATTGATACAGAAATTGGTGATAGATCAACACACCTGGTTGCGTTTTCTGTAAAGAAGGTATCTGGCCGTGTCCCAAGTTTCATAAACTTCATTTTTGCGATTTTCTTTTCGTTTGATCAAAAGATAGTGAGAGATTTTAACTTCAGAACAATGGAGCATGCCCTTTTGAGATCTCACCTGAAATAAATCCAGGATGTGTTTAATCAAACAGGCAGGCGTATCAACAAAATTTTAGAGGTGAGCGAGGTACCATAAATGAAAAGGAATACCTTGAGAAAACTACTCTGTAATTAGACATTGAATTTGTCCATGGAAAAAGAAAAAATTGTAATGAATTTTTGTGTATCAGACAATATTAAGCAATGCAATCTGATATATTCATTTTTTTTTCCATTAGTACCAGCAGAAATGGTAATTCATTCATTCTAATTCCTTTTTTTCCAGAACAGATTCTAAATGAAATGTATTTAAAGGAAGGGCGTGTATACAGAAGAAGGCCAGGAAATTTGTCCTAAAATAAAATAAAATAAAAAGTCTCTTTATACATCATTTTTCACCAGAAAAATAAAAACAAAAACGAATTACTTGGTGCTGCCTGGAATTAAATTGGAAAAATCAAAGCCTGAGAAAATGTTGGAAAAGATGTCAAAATTAAAAAGGAGAAATCTAGTTGAAAAAGGAAAGAAAAACAAGAGCTCTCAAGAAATATTGAAGTGAATTAATACATTCTAGTCACCAATTAAGGGAAGAAATTGAGAGAGCTTTTAGGACATACTCACAATGATTGCCAAGGCAAAAGGGCAGTAATCTAACAACTTCATCAACACATGAGGCAGCATTTAATTTTGAAGAAAAAATTCATCACCATGTAGTGGCTTCACAGATATGGCCAAAATTATCAGAAAGATGGGGAAGAAAAGGAGAAGAAACTGAAATGGTGGAAGAAGAAGAAGGGATCATGATTCTTGAAAGACATGTCAACCCACGTAACTGTATAGCTTTAGCATGCAAAAGTGTTAAACGCATAGAATCGATCACTTTTAAAATGTAAATGGCATGTAGGCCTTACCGCGCCTAGCCTTTTTAATCCAACAAGGGCCCAACCATCTTCAATATTTCCTGTATAAAACCCTACAAGACAAGCCCTCTAAGTCTAACCACAGAAGTTTTGTAGTTTTACCTGCAAGAAAATAGAAGAAAGAAAAACACGGTTGATTCAGTCAGTTTTTCTCTACTGTCAAGCTCTTAAGAGAGAAGAGGATGGTGCTATAAGAAGAGTCTTTACAGGAAACAGAAGCAGAAACAATAGCAGTTTCTTTGACCACCCTACATGCAAAATGGTCTCTAGTTTATATCTTTGACATGTGTATTAAACGTTAATTTGGTGGTTGAAGTTTATTAAATGCTTCTTTTGCAAGGCAAAAACCCTCACTGGTTTACAAGTTTAGGCATGGATTTTTGTACTTCTGCTAAAATTTTGACAGATATACCTCATAAGAGACTGAAGTATACTACCTGATATTCCGGTGGTATCGGATTTGGCAGAATCCAAAACCCCTTTAAGCAGAAAATGTATGCATGGCTGTGCCTCGGCAATTACCTCACCAACCACATCAGTCCACAACCTTTATATATATAGTATAATAAAATGACAATATATATATCTGTAGGTAATTTCTGTTTTATAGTAACAGATGTTGTGTAAGTAGTCTCAATGCATGAAAGATGGTCCGATGACACCCCCGTCAAGTAAACTTTACAAGTTCAGTATTGTAGTCATGTTACAAATGGAAGATCCTGAGAATTGGTGACGAAACACTAAAGTCTCAAATATTCCTTGTCAAAAGGAGATGCTTGATAATTTTACCTGACAAAATCCAACTCATAATCCATCCTTGGAATAAGAAAGGATGAGCAAATACCTACCATAACTGTGTTGATGCTTGATGGCTCCCAATTAGATGGCCGAAGTATGTCCTCGAACTTATTTAGGAAATGGAAAACTAAAGTGATTCTTGGCCCCATATGGTTTGTAATCAAATCAAAGCATATAGTCCATATATACATAATGGAGCTGTATGTGTAGCCACTTCAGCGGTGCTTTCCTTTTCTTTCCTTCAGGAAGTATGGACAGATCTAAAAGTATTGGTGTCTTGGTTATTTACTCTTTGAAAAGGGCCATTTCATAGGCAACAAAAGTTTATTCTTGCTTAAAAACAGGTGGGTTATCGGCTTGGAAGAGTAACATATAGATCTTCCAATTTAACCAAATTGAATGGGAAGTAGATTTGTGAATCTGTTGACACCTTGGAATTGAATGAACGGTTTCTTGGTCTTAGTTTCTTTACAGTTAATCTTTTTGGGTCAAGGGCAGTAACATATATGGAACATTAAATCCCGCACCAACCCTACTCTTGCAGCAGTTGACCACTCAATTGCTCTAGGGCATACCACAATAAACCAAGAAGAGGATGCATGGTATTGTGGACTAAACTCTATAGCTCAGGGAATATAGATTGTTTGCAACAACATAAACAGTGTTACCTAGCTTAATCGGTAACTGAAGCCATAAATATGAAGTAAATGCTGCCATATATATTTGGTGGCATGAAGTGATCAGAAAGATAGACAGATACTGCATGCAATCAAATCTCTTTAAACCATATCTTATAAGAACATGGATGACATCTAAGAAGAAAAGGACACGAACTTCCATCATTATGACTTGGAGATTTTGATTTAACTTTCTCTATGCAGGATGACTAGTGCAGAATCTAAGCTGATATGCTTTCGATGATCTTTCCTATTCTACAGTAGCTCAAATATCCTTCCAAACTAATGCTAAACAGATGGAAGGTGGACCAATTTTTCTGATTTCCTCCATGGTAATGATATCACAGGTTGGCTTAGATTTGGTTCAATATCATACTTGAAAATAAAAACATGTTCTCCCTATCCCTCATCTAGGAAGAAAAAACTGTACCTTGAGGTATTGGTGGTCCAGATAGAATGAGATGTTGGTCCAGGTGCCTTTAAAGATTGGTTGAAATCTAACCTAGTGGTCTGTCAGGCAACAGATATGGAGGTAAAAGAGAAACACAGTGGTAATGTAGCACAACACCAAGTACTCGAAGCAAAAGCCCTAAAAGAACTTTCTTCTAAACACCATATAATATCAAAAAAAAAAAAAAAAGGTGAGCAGTGCCTATGCCAAAACAGAATCATTAATTGCCATCCACTGTGATACTGCACTTAACCACTTGTGTTAACAATCCCTTTCGAAATTGATAAAGGAACTTGTCTACAAGGTCCCAGAATTTTTTTATAATTTTCTCCTTGTCCATACTCTATTGGAATTATTTAATAAAAGCATACAGTAACGTTTCTTTTTTCCATAATTTTTTTATCCTCTAGCTAGCCAAAGCATGGCAGAATCTCTCATATCTGCTTATAACAGAACAAAAAAGCGCCTTGAGCTTTTGTGTTTTGGCTATTGAGTGGGGGACAATAATAACGAGTCGAGCAGATTTCTGTCAATCAAGTCACCCTAATTTTTCCCATTTTACCAACTTAATTATCTACAACTGTACATCATCATCATCATCAATGAGACTGGACCAAACATAGTTGTTCACATAATGAAGAAGGAAGCATGTGCAAGTACATATCAAGAAGAGTGTACATACCAGCAGTTGTTTGATTTCAAGCAAGCAGCAGCAGAACCATCAATTACAAGTGATGAAAAAGCTGCAAATTTTACTCTTCGAACTTGGACTGATATAATAAAGGCAGCAAGGATATAGCACTGTGGGAACTTAAGAATCAGGAACAAGCATGTGCCCATCAGAGTACATGAACATGAGAAGCACATATGTGATGTTCCAGAAATGACTAAAAGGTTTCATGCATGTAATCCTGCTGGTTGAAGAGAGAGGAAGAGGTTGTGGTAATGTGGGTTTCTGTTAACTCAACTAGCAAGACAACACACGCTCACGACAACTAAAAGAAGAGAAAATGAGTCTCTTTCCTTCCTCTCTGTGTCTCACCTCACCAAGACTAGTGGAGGGTAGAGAGAGGGAGTGGTTGGTTGGGATTAGTCAACATGGTAATGTATCAAAAGCATATTATGATAGAACATTTAGAAAAAGAAAAAAAAGGAAGCAAGATGAGGTAGCAGGCAGCAGGCAGCAGGCACCAATCACCTTCTCTCTCTCTCTCTCTCTCTCTCTCTCTCTCTCTGGGCCCCCCCCCCCCGCCGGGGGGGT
>Ga0307510_10002902_pt1 | contig 19738 bp, 26 predicted proteins | sample 12_EM_MG_FD_207224 | JGI IMG/M metagenome (GOLD analysis project Ga0307510, IMG submission 207224) | Populus trichocarpa ectomycorrhiza microbial communities from riparian zone in the Pacific Northwest, United States - 12_EM | ecosystem: Host-associated > Plants > Roots > Unclassified | place...
GTGGTCCAATCCAACCTTCAATTGTTGAAGTTGAAAAGAAATGATGTAACTCTAACCCACATGGTTTGCCCAACCCGGTGCGCCTTGACATCTGCGCAATTATCAAACGGAAAAGATAAGTTACGTATCAATGACGACGATATAGTGGTCAACCTCGCTCATACCCTATCTGGTTCCACACACGATTTCACGAATGTTTCAAGTAAACAAACTTATCGATAAATTCATGGATCTCCCACCTAGGGGGGGTTTCCCTATGAAAGGAACCAAAATATCAGTAGAATACAAGTGACCCACGTCCTATACCGGAACGCGCATAATGCAGGCGCCAGAGCGCGACGCGCATTTTGAGCCACTCGACATGAGACGAGTACCTCGAGACTCTGCGGAGGACTGTGCACATGGAAACTGATCCCTGAGGGGTCTGACGAGCATACGGGCGTGCAACTCATTGCGATACACGAGAGGTCCTCCTCTGGCAGCACTCGCGGGTAATCATCAGTCAAGGTTACTCAGTTGCGAAAACAACATATCGTGCATAGACTAGTACGGTGTTCAAAATGAGCGCCACCTAAACACCATATACTGATACTGACGCCGATGGAGTCGTTTACTGCACACGCAATACCCGCCTTCAACATTACCTCTACGAGTGTGCAATACGGAAACGCAGAGAGCAGTCAGTCTCTCCTCGACTCTGTCCCCTGTTCCCCATATAACATTGACAGGCTCGATACGCTCCTTTACACCCATCAAAGCCTTTGGCGATGGTTCCTTTGCTACGGTCTGGCTCTGCGATTGGCATGGTCCCCTGCCCCCCGATACGCCCATGTCGACCATGCAATCCGTCGTCGGCTCACGGCCAGAGTATGCGAATACGCATCTCGTCGCCGTCAAGCGCATGAACAAAAAGTGGGAAGGCGGCTGGGACGAGTGCAGAAAGCTCAAGGAACTCGAAGTGCGTGCCCGTCCTCTCTCTTCCTAGGTTCGCCCTTCCCTAATTGCCTTTGGTTTGCTTCGCAAACCAGGCATTACTTGCAATACCTCCTCATCCAAACCTCATACCCCTGTACGACACTTTTCTTCTTCCAGAGAGCAATGAACTCTATTTCGTGTTCGAGCCCATGGAGGGGCATTTGTATCAGCTCATCAAGTCCCGCCATGGTCGTCGCCCCTTTGCAGGTGGTCTCGTCGCATCCATTTTCCGACAGATTGTCCAGGGCTTACATCACATCCATGCTTCTGGTTACTTTCATCGGGACATGAAACCGGAGAACATACTCGTCACAACGACTGGGCACCACGCATATCCCAATTTGTCTCCGATTGCTCCACCTGACGCCTCTCCAGAGGAAGACGTCAAGGTCTTGATAAAGCTTGCCGACTTTGGGCTGACGCGTGAGACTGGGAGCAGGCCGCCATACACGGAATATGTCTCGGCGCGATGGTATCGCGCGCCGGAGGTTCTGTTGAGGAGCAGAGATTACTCGAATCCCATCGATATGTGGGCTCTGGGGGCAATCATGGCCGAGGTCGTCAACTTCGAACCTCTGTTTCCTGGGAAACACGAAGCCAACCAGCTCTTCTTGATAACTCGAGTCCTTGGTGATCCTTGTGAGACCTATGGCTATGACGATCTCGGCAAACCGCTCGGTGGCGGGAGATGGGACGGAGGCGTGCAAATGGCGAGGGATAATTTGGGCTTCACATTTCAAAGGGTTGGTCAGCTTATATTTTCTCTTGTCTCGCTTTCTTACTCCAAATTTCCTAGGTCCTGCCGAAAGATATCACGGCGCTTTTTTGTGCTTCGGTCCATCCGAGGCTTGTCGAATGCATCGCTGACCTACTCAAGTACGATCCGGCGGCGCGTTTGACGAGTCTTGAATGTTTGGAGCATCCGTATGTCATCGACACCGAAGGCGCTTATGTTTAGCCAACCCTGTTCATGTCCACGTCCTTGTCTGGACACTTCACTGGCATTCCTACCCTGTTTCTCATTTTACGAGTCTACCATGTTGTTGCCCAGCGACCACTCTCCCACGTATCATCCTCGATTTAAATTTAGTCGTACAACGAGGTGGTATTGGACTGTACGAGTGAGAGGTGAAGGCATCCAAGCACGAGTTCGATGATCTCATTCGATGTCCTCTTCTGATCTACATCGCAGCGCCCCTCTGACGATTGACGAGGGAGTACTAGAATAATACTGAGCTAAGCTCCCGTATCTGGTACACCGTGTGCGGTTGGACATGGGTGGCGACAGATTCAGATGGCCGCCTGAAATATCTTGTCTTTCGTGTGATCCGGAGACAGGTAACATGTCGTACTGTACTGTAGCTGATCTAATTTGCCTGTCTCACATTTTGTTCCATGAACTATAGGAAAGCAACTCTCCAGCCAATGCTTAAGGGGCTATAAGCTCGAGGAAGAATAGTTATAGTGGTGTCTTGTATGGGCGTTATTGTGGTGGCATTCGAGTCTCATGTATCATGGTCTTGCTCCGTCTTATCTGCAACTGCATTGCGGTTACAGTTACTGGGGTAGAATCCGATTTAATGACATTTGAATGGAAGTCTGCTGATTTCCTGATGCAATGTAGGGTGCCTGTGTTGATCATCCTACTGTTAAGTGGTAGGTGGGTGGAGGTCATTCCAAGCGGTTCAATGACCTTCGTAAAGCCCGGCATTCGACGGCGCGACCCTCAAACTGAGTAGACGACATGTAGCTACCGCAACATTTGTATCGCCGTCATTGTGAGCTCTTACTGAAAGTTTACGTTGACACAGAGGTTGAGCGACTGGCAGTGGCTACCAAAAGGAGTATTGAGCATTCGGATTGGTCGGGACATACAGTACTTATGGCACCATGCATCGAGCTCACATAAGTTGGCGGGGGTTACTCGTACTGCTTGAAGCTGAGTGACCAAAATTCCGATTGACCGGTCGATTGAACTAATGCAAGCTGTGTTCCGAACGGTGACTGTGAGTCCGCATCAGCCGCATCTCCACGCTTTTCCTAATTCTACCGTGTGAAAATAGGCTGAGACACTCTGTATCGGCCGACTCCAATGGGCCAGCATAAATACTGCTCGCCTCAGGCCCCGTTTGGCTACATCTCACACACTTTCCCATCTCCTTAGACCAATGGCCACCGCTACCACCACCACCACCGCACAGGCAGCTTTTGCCACCATCGACTTGTCCGGCTATGACGCCGAACAGTCCCGTCTCATGGACGAGAGGTGTATTGTCGTCGACGAGCAGGATCGCCCCATCGGCGCACTCGATAAAAAGACATGTACGCACAAGTAACTTAGCCCCCGGGATTGGTCTAATCGGTTTTATGGAACAGGTCACCTTATGGAGAACATCAACAAGGGCCTCTTACATCGCGCGTTCTCCGCCTTCATCTTCCGCCCATCCGACGGCAAGCTCCTGCTGCAGCAGCGCGCGTCGGAGAAGATCACCTTCCCCGATATGTGGACGAATACGTGCTGCTCTCACCCGCTCGATGACTTTGAAGAGGAAAAGGTGGAGAAGGACCAGCTGGGGGTCCGCATTGCCGCGTCGCGAAAGCTCGACCACGAGCTCGGGATCCCGCGCGAGCAGACACCGGTGGACCAGTTCCAGTACCTGACGCGGATACACTATCTCGCGCCGTCGGACGGCATGTGGGGAGAGCATGAAAGTGCGTGTTTTTACTCTCTCTTCGAGTCTGCTCTTATTCGCCTGCATTCCTCGGCTGATCGTCGGTCGTTCAGTTGATTACATTCTCTTTTTGACCGCTGACGTCACGGTGACGGCGAATGCGAATGAGATCCGCGACTACAAATACGTCGACAAGGCAGAGTTGCAGGCTATGTTCGAGGGGGAGGGTAAGCGTGCAAATGCTCCAACTCGACGCTTGTGCCTGGGCAAGTGACAGCTGACGGGCGGTTTTTCTTATAGGTAACTCATTCACGCCGTGGTTCAAGCTTATCGCCCGCGACTTCCTCTTTGGTTGGTGGGATGAACTCCTCGCTCGCAAGCAGAATGACGTTGTGGATGCTAAGAGCCTGAAGGGCGTGGTGGACGGCTCCAAGGTGGTGAAGATGACTTGACTGTGATGAACACGAGCGCGGGATGCGCTCCGTTTTACTGGCATGCTGTCAATATTGGCGGCCCATAGATTGTATACTGTTTATCGCCTGCCGTTGGCACTAGCTAGACCATTGTAATACATCGCATTGCGCTGTTGGATGATGATTCTGGGGTTGTGTGATGCGGAACAGTGGCTGTACCTGTACCTATTATGATCTCTTAAAGGAGGATAGCGCCGACGCCGAACTGTCAGCAAAACAGTTTCATATTCAGCACACGCAGCGTGTCTGGCAGGTTTCTTGGTCTCTTCAAAAGTTGAGGTTGAGGTGGTGTCCCAAGATGTATCCGAGGTCGAGGTCACGGTCTCCACAGGACCCTGGCTATGCTCACAGGTAACACGCGCCACGCCCCTTTCTCCCACTGGCTCCTTTCGTCTGACCCTCTTTCCTCCTCCCTTTCTATCAGGTTTCCCGACACAAACAACCACGCTCCCTTATCAATTCCAGTTCCACACGACAGCCGTGCGCAGTGGCTTGACCCATACCCCTCATTGTCCATCCGCATGAGTCCCGACGTTTTGCCTCCCCCGAACTCGCACGCCCCTCACGCCCGTCCCTTGCGCCGCCTGAGGTCCTTTTTGCGCCCCTATGGCCGCCTTCGGGCGAGCGTCCTCTTTGGCGCCTTCATCCTCACCACTCTGGTTCTCTACACCACTTTCTCACCTCCGAGCGAGACTCCCTGGCAGACACCTCTAAACTGGCACAATCCCCCACCTCGTCCTCATCCAGACTATGCGCCAGACAATGTGAACCCCAAAGAACCCCTCCTGGCGGCCCCAACACCCACAAACCCGTCAACGTCTCCGGATGCTCCAGCCACCTCGACTAGCGCGTTCGAGGCCCCCTCGTTGCCATCGCAAACACTATTGCCCGGGGTCCTTACCCTCGAAGAAATTAGGGACATTGTGGCTCCAACTCGTGGCTTCTTTTCTCGAGACTTTAGCCTCGGACTCGGTTGGAATAACGTCAGTTGTACGTGGCGTCGGGTTTGAGCCAAACTGACCGTCTCGTTGATAGATGCGGTATATCATCGACGCTTCCGTCCTCCAAGCAGACTTGCTCAATCGCACGTTGGTCCTCCCTTCGTTCGTGTACGCACGTGCATGCGAGTACTATATGTACGTCATCAATTTTCTTCCCCTCAACCGCGGTTTTACAACGACCTCTCGTTCTCGTGTGCAGCACGGTTTGTGCGGACTTTGCAACCATGGTCAACAAAGGCGACGCCATAGGCTGGGAGGAATGGCGCTCGCTTCCCTACGAGCAACAAATGGGGTTCCGCATCCCCATTTCGCAGATGCTCGATCTTCCTCGTCTTCGTGAACGGCATCATGTCATCACGGCTTCAGAATACCTCCGTCTACATGGTCAAGACCCATCAAGCGAGTCGAGCAGTGGCTATTGGCTTCGCGACTGGTATACTGCCAACCCCAACGTTTTCGATCCAGAACATAAGACGCCGACACAATTCATCATCGAAAATCACTGGTATGACCCCGCTGGCGTTAATCGTGTAGATTATATTCCCGATGAGATGAAGAACCGGGGGAGATGGCAACAATACTTTGAGTCGGAAACTCAAGAAACTGCCGGATACTGGCCGCCTGAGGAGGCAACAGACATCTCGAGTCGTCTGACGAGTGCTATGCCTGATGGCAAGCACATCGTGGACTGGGAGATTGCCAAGAGTGTCTTGAGTGCAGCCGGGTTCGGATCAGATGTGGACCGTGCTCATGATGCTTTTCTTGAAGGCATATTAAATGCCAATGGATGGGAGGTTTTGCGCACCTTCGAAAGCGTGTAAGCATCGCCGTTTCACTTTAACGTAGTTTTAGCGTTGATTTTTCCCTCTTCCGTCAAGTCTTGGAATGGAATACGCCAAGACCATTGTTCGCCCTATAAAACAAGTCGCGCATCGTTCAACGATTCGAGGCTTCAGAGATGATTACCATCACATCGACGCAGATGTAGTCATCCTCGCTGGAGAGACTCATCTGTATCGCAAGCCTGTGAGTAGGCTGTCTTACTCTCACCTATTGACACCTAACCGGCGTTGCCATTCTGTAGGGGGCCATGCGCTTTACGGAGGGCCATTCGCGTGTTGCATTTGCAAACATGGTCGTGCATGAGCTTACCTTTCCGCCGAAGGTCATTGCTCTCGCAGACGTCCTCGCTGCTCGCATGCGAGAAAGGGCCGGTGGCCGCCTGTGGATGGGAGCGCACATGCGCCGGGGAGACTGTGCGTACTTTTTCATCACTTTCACGTTTCGCAACTTGACCCCTGACCGATACACCCCCTCCAAAAACAAAACAGTCATCCGTACCGGTTGGGCGATGGAACACACTCCGCAGGCCCACGTGGAACGCGTGAAGAATCGGCTGCGGATGGGACGCACGGTCATAGAGGACTTGGACAACCCGACGACGTACGACTTTGAAGGCGCCGAGCCGGACATGGAGCAGGTGACGGTGCCTCCGCCCATACCCGGCGACCCGTTCTACGTCGCGACGGACGAGCGCGACCCGGAGGCGCTCAAGGTGATCACGGACGCCGGCGCGGTCCTGCTCTCGGATCTCCTCACGATGGACGACCGACGCGAGTTTGGCTGGCCGCTGATGATCACGGACGTGCGCGCGCTCGTCGAGCAGGCCTTGCTGGTGCACAGCGCGTTCTTCTACGGACACGGCATGAGCTCTCTCGCGGGCGTGGTCACGAATTTGCGCGCTTCGCGAGGCGCGGACCCTCGAACGATGCTTCTGGATTGATCCGTCGATATGTCGCATACGGTATATCTCTCGCGTTTTAGACATGCATTCAGTACGGACTTTTGGGCGATCTCTGGCTACCGGACGCGGACACTTTTTTTAAATTTCTTCCACCCCCTCTCCATTGGTTTCATGAGCTTTGACCCGGGTCTCCGATGGTTCTGCTTATTTTGGGAACGGAGGAAGGGATACCTGATTAGACGGACACCGGCCTGACGCGTTCGCCTGCCACTTTTTTTATTGTATTAACCTTGTAAAGATCAAGCGATCAATACCCCCATATGTCCTATGTCCTATGCACATTATTTATACATCTGCATAGAAAAAAAATAATGGCGATTTTCGTCTAATTTAGTACAAATGGGGGATTATATATTTTTGGCGACTTCCAAGTGACACGATGTTTTTTTTAATGTACCAGTAGCGACATAGCGATGCAAAACAATAGATGATATCGTACATAACAGCGGGACAAGCGTCTGTGACATTGCCAAAATCGTCGAAAGGGCGTTAGTGGTAAAAGGCATAGCACGTTAAGGTCATAAGATCACATGATAAAAGCCGTCATTTGCGAGTGGGCCACCAAGCCTCGGAACCTTTGAAAACCCAAAGTTCTTTTCGACCGCTCATCCCAAAGAGCCCACGTCGCGCCAGTGGCACGCTCGCGTCGAGCTTGAACGCCATGTCGTTGATGAACTTGAGTATGTGGGCCATAAATAGATTTTTATCAGCGCCCATTGCTGAAAAAGAAGCGCCACCATCAACACCAGTTTGTGGAAGGTAATGAAGTGCCCGGCAGTCAGTGTGAAACGTACAATTAACACCAGATTTGAGCCAAATCGTGAGTATGCCATCGTCTGTCGCCTGCTCATTCGCAATCCGGTGTGGGAACGCCGTGCGGAGGCTCAAGCCTAGTGAGTTGACAACCGCGGCGGGTGGGTCAACAAACGTGATGCGATTCCCCGCCCTGTTGAGCGACATGGCGAAAAAGTGTGTGCGACCGTCCGCAGGCGCGCGTATAAACACGAGCCGCGGATTCTTTAACTATATAAGCAAAGCGTGCGGTGAGGGAGATCGACAGACACGAGACTGAGTGTGCGGGTGACGTACGGCGCGGCCAGTGTTGATGGATGTTAAATACACATATCCCTATAAGGAAGAGGCAGTGCTCAATTGCGGGGACAAGTCGCTCTTATCGTGATGGACGACAGACCTGAGCAGAGAGTACCCAAAAGATTTTACATATCAACCTCTGCGCCCTATGCGAGGTATTGGGTCAATGAAAACGCGCGATATAGGTGTGCAGCCTGGCACATACATGATCGACTCGATGCCTCTAGAGTCCCACGGACTACCGGCGAATCTCACTCGCCAGTCATAGCCATGGCGCTCCTGAAACGCGACGCCTGGAGGCCACATGGGGAATATTTGCTCACGTAACTCTTCGATCGTCGACTTATGGGCGAGATTACTCAGCTCGAGCCCGTTGGGTGGTATTATCGACATGAAAACGTGGTCTTGATAAAAGTCCACGAGAAAGGGAATCAAAATAAAGGAAGAGAGAAAAAAAGAGCGCCGTCAAGAAAAGGCATCTCGGCAACAATGGGAGATGTGGAGTTGGAGTTGAACGTACCAGGATCCACCCGGGAGCTAGAGTTCGTCCGTGTCCGCGAGATCGAGTCCATGCGAGGACGGATTTCGGGCCCACCAGATTGCCTCCGCGTGCGCGGCACGGGAGTAGCAGACAGGTGGTGTCCGTTTGTCGAGTTCGAACGGGAGCGTTCGCGGTCCTTCATGGCAGACCGCAGTGGCCTCCTCGTATTAGCGGTGCTCGAGTGCCTTCGGGTATTCGGATGTGGGGTCTGAGTACGCGGGGGGCGATGGGCAGACTGCTGAGACGATACCGGCTGGAGGACGGATGGAGCGGCGTAGGGCGATGGTTGGGGAAATGGCACGGTCCCTGCGTAAGGAGTCCCTGAGTACTGTTGTTGCTGCTGACCCGAGTACTGCTGCTGAATCGGCTGGGGCTGCTGCTGATAATACTGACCAGGATAACCGTATCCCTGCTGCTGCTGGCCCGAGTAGCCAGCACCGCCGCCACCACCACCACCACCACCATATTGGCTTCCTGCGTGCTGCATCAAATGTAAAAAACGAGATGGGATCGGGGGGGAAAGATTAAAAGTAGGAAGGGGAGAGCAAAGAGACGGGACGGAGAAAAAAAGAGGGTTGGATTGAAGGAGGTTTTGTAAGGAGGAGAGCCGGAACGTGGGCGGGGATCCATTGCCTTTTTAAGCGGTTTTTCGATAGATAGCGCAAAATTGAACCTGCGCTACAAAAATGGCGGGACAGAGGGTGTGGTCCCATCAATCCACCAGGCGGGGGGTGCACGATCGACTTTTGTACGTGTGTCGGCGGGTCGTCGCGTTCCACGTTCATTCGCCCCGTGCTTTAAATAATCTGGGCCCGGCATCGCATATTTAAACGATCATCACGTGACACGGCTCTCCCTTCGCCTCAAAACTCTCTCGGGCGCTTTCGCCGTCTGATCCAAACAACAAAGACATGGCGTCCACTTTCCTCCATTGGATACGATCCCCTGCCGCACGAGAGTACTTCTTCAGTACGTTCGGTATCATCATCTTGGCTGTCCCTTCTCACGTGTGATTTCACAGGCACTCATTTTTGGGGACCAGTTCGTGCTTCTCCCCCCAAAAAACGGAGTTCCGCGATTGAGCGTCACTTCATTTTATATAGGTCGCCAACTGGGGCCTTCCCCTCGCCGCCATCGCGGATTTGAAAAAGGATGAGGAGGTCATCTCTGGGACCATGACCAGTGCTCTTGGCGCCTACTCGTACGTTCTTGAAGTCATGTACTCTCTCGTCTCGTTCTCATGAATGCCATGAAACAGCATGGTCTTCATGCGTTTCGGTGCGTTGCTACCCTTTCATTCCGAACATTGTCCGACGCCTTCTCCATCTCTTTTCTCTAGCATGGAGAGTCCAACCCCGAAACTACCTCCTCTTCGCCTGCCATATCACCAATTCGACCGCTCAGCTCACGCAAGGAGTCCGTTTTGTGAACTATTGGTATCGCGGTGGCAAGGAGAAGAAAGCTCTCCAAGCCGCGCCTTCATCGGATGCTACCACGGGTCCAGTCACAGAGGCTGTCAAAGCTGCGCAAGCAGCAGCCCAGTCGAGCAAGTAGTTGTGTATAGAGTTATCATATCCCAGTCATTTAGAGGTTGGGCATCTATGCTCAAAGTGTGCTTGCTTCACACCTGATGGGGTCTGACCTCAACCGTGTTGAGATTCGCAACAAAGATCGCCTCGCTACCAGAAACCATCGTCTGCTGCATCGCCGTCTCCCTTCTTTTTCTTCTGCCCTCCTCCACCTTGCGCAAGTACCTGCCGTTCATACATCTCTGCGACCTACCACGCCATCCGCACCATTAGTACCTACGGTGGTCATGTCATCACGAGGGGCCATCACTTACCTGGTCCGGTCCTGTCGCATCGTCAGTGCCTTTGTCATCCCGAACCCGAAGGAAGCGAGGAAACCGCAATGAAATCCCGCGCTCGTCAATCTCGATGCTTAGATAAGCCAACGGAACACGAGTCATGTGACGGCAAACTTACCAGTCCTTGCGCGGCTGTATACACCGGACTCAGGCTCAGATCGGCCGTGAGCACTTCCCAGACGATCTTGGGCTCGAACCACACGTCCGGCTTTGCGCCGCCCACCTTGACGTCGCCGCGCGCCTTGTCCGTTTCCAGAGGCTGCAGTGCCGCGTAGTGCGCCGCCAGCGCTTCCTCGCTAAACCCGGTGCCGATTTTGCAGATGGTCTGGTATTCTTCCGAATCCGCGTCGTAGCACGCAAGGAGGAACGCCCCGTACACCTTCGTCCGCTTGCCCTTCCCGTAGTATCCACCGACGACGACGAGGTCGAGTGAGTCTCCGACGCCAGCCAGGTAGTCCTTTTTCAACTGTTTGTCGTCGAAAAAGATTATGTCAGTTTTGCAAGGAAAGAGGAAATGACACCTTGGGTAAGGCTGTGCCAACCTTGAGCCAGTTGACGCTGCGTCTGGACGGCTCATAGTAGCTCGCTTCGCTCTCGAGCATCTTGACCATGAGGCCCTCGCACCCATCTTTGACGCTTTCGTCCAAGAACGTTTGGATGTCTTCCGTCTTTTCGCTGTCCGTAGACTTGGCGAATTGAAACTCAAAGTCAACGGGCTGAAAATGCTGCTGCAAGAGCTCCCTCCGTTCCGTCAGGTTTCTGTGCAACAGTGGCTGCGCACGCCAGATCAGATCAGCAACTGTCCCCGAACCCGAAGTCGCAGTTCGCTTGAGACACTCACTTCCCCGTTTAAGTAGAGGAGGTCGAAAGCGAAGAGACACACGCGCACTTGGATGTCCTCCACCTTGACGTCCTTTCGCTTGCGCTTGCTCAGTTCCTGGAACGGCATCAACTTGCCCGTCGTCCTATCTATCGCGACAGCTTCCGCGTCCAACACGAACGATTTGGTGTTCTCCTTGACGCACTGTATCACTCCGTGAGAAAGGTGACGCCCGACGCAGAGGTTGAGATCCCACATGTGGTAGCTGTTCGATTAAATCCGGATACTTCTTGCTCATATCCTCCGAGTTGCGGCTGAACACACCGACGGTGCCGTCAGCGAGCATGTGCACCTGCGCTCGTTCACCGTCGTATTTGTATTCGCAGGTGAATCGCTTGCCCTCGAAGCGATCTAACACTTCGCCGATGGCCTTTGTTGGCTTGGCAAGCATCGGTTTGAGCGGCACTCCGGGGGTCAGCTTACACTCCTCGCGTAGTTTGCTTACGCCAACACTGAGAAGCGCTGGGATGACCGCGTCATAGTTCGGGAGTTCACTGGCAGTGAGTGTGTATGGGCAAGGGGATTGCGATTAAAATGTGTAGAACGTACCTGTAGACCGACTTTACTATGCTTGCACCCTCTTCTAGGCGCGATGCTAGCTTCTCTGTGCTCCATTTCTTTCCGGCTAGACATGGGTATGAGCAGATATTGTTGATTATAAAACCATTTACGCTTACATTGTTCTTGCTCTGCCAAGACGGCGGCGTGGGCAAGAGCCACCAACACGGTCCGTTCAGCATTGCCTATCCGAAGCTTGCCTTCTAAGCTCCGGACGATGTACTTTGCCTCCTCGCCTTTACACGCAGCAAGGAGTTTCGTGACGATCGAAACTTTCTTGCCGTGAGACTAGAAAAGGGTATTAGGGGTCGCAGGTAGAGCAACGATCGTGCTGCTCACCGAATGACCGGCGCTGAGGGCGATCTCTTTCAAATTTGAAAAGACGAAAGGAACGGTGAGAGGCTTCGGCTTGAACAGAGTCTTTTGCATATTCTTAGAGTTCTTCGGAAGAGGTCACCTTCAAACGTCCCGTGTTTCGATGACGGACCGATGCACTTACCATTGCCACTAACCCGAGGTCGCCTTCCTTTTTCAACTCTGCTTTGATGAGTTGAAGACTTCGTCCTGTGGATTCGCCTATTGCCTTGATCAGCAGGCTCTCGCCGATCCCAAGCTCAATGCCCGTATAATCCGGGCACAGCTGGAGAAGTCTGAATCAACCGAAAAGGCACGACGGATGCGTAGGGGAGGAGAAAAAACGGACGCGATTGATGCAAAGGTAGACCGTCTTGAGCAACGCGTCTGCGTCGCCAGCTTTGCGTCTCTGAATGACGAGTAACATCAGGCTCGTGAGCAGAGAGGTCTTTTCTATCCGCTTCGTAGTCGCCTCGATGAGTGCGAACGACTTTGCAAGAGCGGCATAGGGAACACTAGGAGGCTTGTCAACAACGCAGGCAGTCTTTCTCACCAAGCCAACAGAGTAGAGAGGGACATACGGATCGCCGACTTTCCAACCCTCTACATCCATCTCGTCTCTCCGATCCAACGCTACTTGTGCACTGTAACGACAGTTCAGCATCGGCATCAGCCAGGAAACGCATAAACCGAGCAGTGAGGTGAAATCGCACACATACACACCTCTTAGATGCAGCTTTCCGTTCCTCTGCGTCCTCCAACTCATCCTCGCCCGAATCATTATCCTCCTCTGCAGCCGCAGGACCCGAGTCCTCAGCCGCGGCAGCCTTATCACCATCGCGCATCTCCACGTCCTCCCCCTCTCCCTCCGCCTCCGCAGCCACAGCCGCCGCCTTTGCTTTTGTCTTCGTCTTCGTCTTCGCCTCGCTTTTACCCTTACCCTTTGCCTTGGTCGTAGATTTCGACTCCTTAGACTCAGTCTTTGGGCGCCGCGAGGTAGCCTTGGAAGAGCTAGCCGCCGGGGCCTTCTCCTGTGGTGGTGGTGGTGGTGGCGGCGGCGGCGAGGACGACATAGGAGTCGCGGCAGGGCTCGAACCACGCGGCGACGGTGCCTCTAAGGGAGTGTCGAGATAAAGGTCCCGGTGCGAAAGCGGAGAAGAAAGGGACTCACCCGAACTCGGCGCCGGTCCTTCGTCCTCGTCCTCATCCTCGATCACCATTTTCCTTCGTTTCGGCCGTGGGCCCAGCCGCTCAGGCGAAGGCGTTCCTGTGTACGTGAAGTTCAGCGCCTTGGGGTCATGAGGGGAAATCAAGATGCAAGTCACGGACTCTCAGCGCTGGCGACCGTCTCTGGTTTACGCGTCGGTGTCGCAGCTGGGGAAATACCCCACTAGATTAGATTTGACGTTTCTGCCGCGCGAGTGCACGCAACTACGCACGTTCCGACGACGCTGTTGGATCCGCACCTGTAGTGGCATCGGTTGCATCCCGTTGCAACTTCGGTAGACCACCGCTCGTACTGGGGGTAGGGGCGGGAGCAGCAGCAGGCGTGTCCTGCTTCTTTCGCTTGCTGCCCCATAACTCGGTGAGACTGGCCTGTTGTGGAGGCGCTTTCTTTCCAGGTGGCATGGTAATGAATTTGGCTGGGTAAGGACGGGTCAAGTAGACTGCGATGGAGTTGATGAATATGGGCGCACCAAGCGTTTGTTGCCTCCTCATGCAGAGTATAGACGCGAGATTAACGCGCCTTGGACAAGTCACGATGACCGTAAACATGTGAAATGCACACGTGATCTTGGGTACAAAACTCTCATCGCGAAACGTCACATCATGTCACAATTGAAATTCCATTCAAAGGATAGTAAAGTATGGCATTCCCCAAGGTATGTACTATGTACTAGAAAAAAGCTTCCCCACGACCTGTAATCACACTTATTCCCTCGAACAGAAACAGCAGACATCATGAACTGGTAAATACCCCTATAAAAACAGACAGAAAAAGGGGACGGATCGTTATGGCAATTGGCACGGGGATGAGAAATGAGGATGAGGATGGAGGATGAGAATGTGTAGACGGTACTGTAAATACAAAAACATTGCAAACGATAGGTGAAGGTTCTGTAAGGTTTCATGACTGAACGGTGGTTGCAGTCATGCCATACGACCAACAGGCGTAGAGTGGGGCAGGCCCTCCAGCAGTTCACATGGAGACGGCCTTCTGAATCGGGGGAACGAATGCATCGCCAAGAACAAACAACCCGCATCTACTCATGCAAGCACGCCAACAAGTATAATCGTATAATCCATCGCGCGGGAGAAATAGTGTGCCGGTATCGGGGGTCAAGAGGCGCTCATCATGCTGTAACCATTGTGAGATTCGAGTCATCAACGCGGGAAGATACTTGCCTCTTCCGTTTGGCCTTCGTCATCTCCTTACGAAGGGCCGGCCCATCGAGAGGTCTCAGCAGTTCGAAAGCGCATAAAAGGTCCTCTGAGACACTAAAAGGGGTTGAGTCATACGGATCAAGACGCGTCATACGTGTTCGATCGGGCTCACCTCATGCAAGCACCGTAATTGTCAAATTCTTTGCCATGTGATGAGCAGTTAACACGGACAAATGCACGCCGTTCACGTACCTCCGCAGTAATTCGGTGCACTGAACACCGTGACCAAAGTCCGATCATTCCAGAATTCGTATCCATCCTCTACGACCATGTGTGCTCGACAGATGAGGTCCATGTCATACCGCACAAGGAATTCATTTATAATCGTCTTGCCAAAGCAAAAGCTGACGCCGCGTTCGTTGTCTTCCCAATCTAACGCCGTGTCGGACGGGTCGGACCATAATAAATCATTGAGCAGGCCGTAGTCAGGGACATCAGTTGGACGTTGGAGTGCCTTGACGTCCTCCATTGATTGTAACGATGGCGAGAGACCTCCATGCACACAAAATATCTTGGACGCGACAATGGCGGCGATTGGGAGGCAGTTGAACACGTCGACGAACGTCTTCCACGTCTTGATGTTACACCGCCGCTTGCACTCGTCATAAAACCCGTAAACTGTCGATCATGAGCCAAGGCGAACGCCAAGAGAAAACCAAGCGGGAAAGAACCAACCTCGTGTAACATTTGCGCATTCATGGTTTCCCCGCAGCATAAAGAAGTTCTCTGGATATTTAATCTTGTAGCAGAGGAGAAGTAAGAAAGTCTCTAAACTTTGTTTGCCTCGGTCGACGTAGTCGCCGAGAAAGAGGTAGTTTGACGCTGGAGGAAACCCACACATTTCGAACAGGCGAATGAGGTCGGAGTATTGTCCGTGGACGTCTCCGACTATCTTGACCGGCGGCGAAAGCTCGATAAGTGTGGGTTGCGACAAAAATATTTCTCTCGCAGCTTGGCAAATTGCTACAATCTCGGGATTCTTGAGACATAGCGATTTGTTGACCTTGCCCGTGTAACCAACGTCCAGCAACCGTTGAATGAAGTCGTCCACGTCGAGAGAACGAGGCTTGTCTTTGCTACCCATGTTAGAGCCCGCGGATGCCGAGGCGTCCCCTCCCGGTGGGGCGCTCCCTAGCGAGCCGCCGGTATGGTGAGCAGAACCGTTGTGTGCCAGGATGGTCGTGGAAGGGATATCGAGAGGAGGGGGCTTGCTGGTCTGAGACGGTGAAGGCGACGGTGAATGGAGTGTGTTGGAGGGTGTAGCTGAAACATCGGTCGAAGACCCGTTCTGCGCGAGAGACCGGGAAATACCCGACGCTGAGCCTGGCGGGCGCTCGCTGCCGCCGTTCGGTGCGTTCTTCGGATCCTCGGGCGAGGACACGCTGATGGAGGGAGTGCCGATAGCCGAGGGAGACCCATTACCTGCGGCACGAGAGAAGCCGGATGGGGGCTGCTCGTTAGGGCTCGGGTGAGCAGGTTCAGCTTCACCAACGCCGACGTCCTTTTCCTTATCTTTTCCGCCCTTTCTTGACTTTTTTGAAGGCTGCTGGCCCATGGAAAGGCCGCGAGAAGACGATGAAGGCGAGGTTGAACGTGGACCAGGAGAATGGGATCTAGACTTTGATAGTCTATTAGTAAAGACAGAAAGAAGAGATTGAGCCAGTTTGCGGCGTTGAAGGGAATAAGTGATCAAGTTGGGGACACTGTCCGATGATGGTGGACGTGAGGTGACAGGTGATGGTGACGATGACGGTGGTGGTACCGGTCAGCCGGGAGTGTGGTCGGGTGCGGGTGCGGGGAGTACTGACAAGGGCGCACGCGCCATAACACCGCCTGCCATCTTCTATTTGTCCCTTATTTGGCTTCCCTCTTTCAACCACCCACACCCACAATCATACGGTACCAGTCATTTCCGTCGCATAGCTTAGAGTAAACATCATCATTCGAGAGTATAACACACATCCTGTATGCAACACCGCAAGCCACCTCCAACACCTAAAACTTGCCAAATGTCTTGGACGAGGCCTTGCTCTTTGACACCCGCAACACGTTGAAGCGCACAGTTTTTGATAGCGGTCGGCATTGACCTGTAAACATCACATTCAGCCCCCCTTGGTCAAAAGTCCGAATGATCACCCGTTATCTGGGACTGACCAACAGTGACAATGTCTCCCAGCTCAACGCGGAATGCAGGCGATACGTGTGCCGCAAGGTTCTTGTGCCTCTTCTCATAACGGTCTGCAAGCAGTGGATTGCCAGTGAGCCTCTGACAGTTAGACGCCCACAGAAGTATGATCGCTCACTGTATTTGGGGACGTAATGAAGGTAGTCACGCCGGATGATCACAGTACGGGTCATCTTGGTGGAGACAACACGCCCTGTGAGGATGCGGCCACGGATGGAAACTTCACTGGTGAATGGACACTTTTTATCTGTCCTCGCTCGCATCGTCCATGGGCCATTCGAAAGGAGTAGAACGAGCGCACACACCGACGTAAGTTCCGTTTATTGCTTCGGGGGGTGTCTTGAATCCAAGTCCTACATCCTTATACCACCGCCTTTCCTTGGTCGACACCTTCTTTCCAACTATGATCGCATGCAAACGACGGTCAGACTCGTCCTGGGGTCTCTCATCTCGGGTGGAAGCATGACATACCACGAGCCTTCGCATTTTGAAAGAGTGCTTGCTTTTGGAATGCCTTTTCAACCTACAAAAAATTCGATCGGTTAGAAGTGCTCAGAAGGGACAAGGTTTCTACCGACTTGTTCAGCCATGGCGATAGCTTTGAGATCGTGGAAGAGTGACGCTGATGCTGCTGGATATTTGATGATTACTTTTGGCTGACAACTCCTAAATTGGTAATCTATTCCTCAGCCACAACACGATTGACTATATAGCTGCCCGGGATCTCCCGGTGAAGGTAACGTGTCCGTGTATTTAAGCACAAAGTCGTAAAGAAAGATAAAGTCAGAGCGAGTATGAGAGACTGTCCGTTGCAATCGCTGAAAATGAAAGAGGGAGAAAAAGATCCCGACAAGCACATAAAAACAATGAGTATGAGTGAAAATTTGTCCGCAACCCGGGCGTGCGCAATACATTAAACCCCAGGTCCTGAGAATATGTGACCAGCCAGTAATGGCGTAAAGTTTTAAACCCTTGTTTCCCATACAATCTCGAATCTGAATAGGGAGACATATCAGACATTAGAAACATGGGGGGAGGAGGTAGTGACGACAGTACGGTACGTACGTCAGGACGGGTCACCACTAATCGATGTCGTCATAGTCTTTGATCTCCTTCACCTGCCGCGCGGTAGAGTGGCGGGGGAGGAGAGTCAGTGTAGCGTGTAGTGGACGGTCCGGCAATATCTTGTGTTCCTTTCCTGTTAGGGTTTCGGGGCGGTACCGTCGGGGAAGATAGGGTGTATGGATGAGGGATCGCCTGGAATGGGATGGTGCCGGGAAGTAGTGGGTCTATACTCCCCGAGCCATGCTCCGGAACATGCGCTGAACCCGAACGTCTACTCATGCCGCTGGTATAGGTACCCTCTCCGCGATCCCGACTATACTGCGACGGGGGGCTGGACGAACGCGCAGGAATATAACCTGAACCAGCAACAGAACGACCGTACTCTGCGTACGGATCATATAAGTTCACGGAAGGCATCGTAGACTCCCCTGCACGCTCGTCATCGGTGATCGGGGTGGTGAGCGACGGATGTGAGCTAAAAGAGCCAAATCGCTGCCGCATTCCAGGAGCTGGGCCAAAGTCTTCATCATCAATCGGCGCGCGATTGTAACCAGCGGCCGAGAGTGAGGCAGAGACGGCCGAGTCGTGATCGATCCTTCGCCTACGGCGTCTCCTGCGGAGGAAGAAGAATATCCACAAGCAAATGGTCGCTGACGCAAGGCCAACGATCAAAAAGACACCGGCAACAGCACCCTTGTTGTTGAAGAACCTATAGCAATGAGGAATTCAGTGTCACAGGCGATATAATACGGACGCAAGGAAACGTACTGGGTGGAGCTGCGTGAGCGGTCATTGGCACTCAGTGTCGGATTTGCGATCACTTGAGTGAAGGTGACAACGCCGCCGTTGCTCAAAGTAGACCTGAAGGTTGTAGTGATTTGGAGGGGTGCAAATGACGTCACCTGCCCAAGACTGTTGGTCGTTTGAAGGAACACAGTGCTCTGAAATGTCGAACTAGAACCGTGTCATAGATAAGGCAATGCAAGACGGAGAAATCCAACGAATACGCACGCGGCCGAAGAAGTAGAGGTTGTGGGAGTAGATGAAGTAGTTACGACGGAACTGGTGCTAGGACTTGGGGTGCTAGTTGATTCCGACGTAGTGGGGGTAACAGTGGAAGACGGCTGAGGGGTGGAGATCACCGACGACGGAGTACTCGAGGGCACATCTGAAGTAGTCGGTGGTGTACTGACAGGCGTTGAAACCTCACTAGACGAGGGTTGGGAAGGGGAAGGAGTCGACGCCGGAGTGCTCACAGGAGTGCTGTCGGGTGTCGAGGACTCCGGGCTTGGATAGCATTCGAAATTAAGTCAACAAACATGTAGGCCAGAAACGATGAGAACTCACGTGCTAGCCGGGGTCGATACTGTGGATGGAGGCGTGGATGTAGGTGGGTCGGAGGAAGGCGTCACAGGTGGAGCCGAAGAAGGGGGCGCAGAAGATGGTGGGGGTTCGGAAGACGGCGGAGGTGCAGAAGATGGTGGTGGTTCAGAAGACGGCGGAGGTGCAGAAGATGGCGGGGGGTCGGAGGACGGTGGGGGAGCAGAAGATGGTGGTGGTGCGGATGACGGTGGCGGTGTAGGAGTGGAGGGTGGAGGGTCAGAAGATGGTGGCGGCGCAGAAGACGGTGGCGGTTCAGCAGAAGACATGGGTGCCGGTGACGATGCAGGCGGGGGAGTAGGTGAAGGATCGGAAGGAGATGGATTTACAGACGGGGATGGGTCAGGGTTTGCAGAAGGAGAGGGTGGGGTGGAAGGCGACGGGTCAGGGTTTGCGGATGGAGAGGGTGGAGAAGACGGCGACGGATCAGGGTTCGCGGACGGCGA
>Ga0307510_10002903_pt1 | contig 19727 bp, 16 predicted proteins | sample 12_EM_MG_FD_207224 | JGI IMG/M metagenome (GOLD analysis project Ga0307510, IMG submission 207224) | Populus trichocarpa ectomycorrhiza microbial communities from riparian zone in the Pacific Northwest, United States - 12_EM | ecosystem: Host-associated > Plants > Roots > Unclassified | place...
TATAACCGTTCACGTATTCAATCTTCGGCGTTTTCCAACCCACTAGGAGCTCTCCTTCTTAAGGGCCGGCATTTCCTGCCCGGGTAGGTGATAACGGACAGCCCATACTTACCAGTTTATCAGGTGCTTGGACAAAGGCCTAATGTTCTAATGCCGGGCCTGCGGTTCGTTTCCGTTCAAGACCTTTAGGCCCATCCGCTGTAGGGCCCATTGCGGACGTTTGCGGTTAATGTGCTCGACGACGGCTTCGCGGTGGGGAGCGGACAGTCCGCTTTTGGAACCAGATTCAGGTTGTTTCCCGTTCAGACTGCGACGTGACTACTGACCAGTCCATCTTCAGTGAACCGATGAACCATGATCATCGGTGGATCATTGGCAGCCGGGATGTTTGGGCCACCGAACCAAAGCGGGTTGGCAGGGCAGATTGAACCGCAGATGTGTGCGGGAATACCAGCCAGCATAGCACTCATAGGCCGATGAACATGGCCGGAAGATATGGCAATTGGCGCGAGGGAGCACTGCCCCAGCAATCTACTGAGTTCGATTGTGCCCCGCGCCATGACCGCGTCCATCGGCGGAATTCCGCTGGCAACCAAGTGGTGGTGCGAGAAGAGGAGCGTGGCGTGTACCCCTGGCTCATCCAATGTTTGCTCCAGCCAGCGCAGATGTTGGGCAACGTCGCCCGCCGGAGTGCCAATTAAGCAGGTGTCAATTCCTACTAACCGTAGTCCTTCGATCTCGGCTTTAAAATGCATGGCATCGCAGTCTTCGACCGCGCCAGAACGCGTCGCGAAAGCCTCTTGCATCGCGCGACGATCGTCGGAGTTTCCTGGCACCACAAGTACGGAACAACACAAGCCGTCAAGGCGGACCGCTATCTCAGCGTAACCATCGGTCCAATCGTCATCAATCAGGTCTCCCGATACGACAAGAGCATCCGGCTCAAGCACGCCAAGCCATGACAACGCTCGGTCGAGCCGCAGCATGTTATCGTTGCTCGGTGCAGCATGAATATCGGAAATCTGCGCTACGATCACTGGTATTTCCATCCATCTTGCCGTTGATCGTACCATAGGGAAGAACGTCAGGTTTCGGAAGAAGATGTAGAGCTTGGGAACGTCCTTGACTAAGGTCGGCACCTGCCATTGCCGTACAGCTACACGAACGGCGGCTATTGTTCTTTCCTGATCTAAAAACGGTCATTCTGAGGCCGGCCCCAAACGGGTGATTCCATCAAGGTCGAGCCGATCCGCGATTGGGGAATTTGGAACCGAGATCCTTGTGACAACGGGGTCGCTGGTTCGAGTCCTATCAAGGCGAGCAATCTAAGCCTGAGTAAAACCATGCTTATGGCCGAGCACGTTCTCGGTTTCCCGTTTTATTCATTTTGCTAGCGGACCCAGAAGGCCATCGATTCTCAGATCGGGCTTTGTTCCCTTCTCCGCTACAACGCCTGAATAGGTCACAGCGTCCTCATGAGCATTTGCGGCGCAGTGATCAAGCTGCCCTTCGCCGGAAAGCGATAACGGCTCTAAATCATCCATATCAAAACGGCATATCTGAAAGCCAGTGCGCTAAGCTAGTAATACCTTGTCGTGGTGTTAGGTTTCCTTGGCGGCGGCAGAGAAATAGATGGCTGCAACGGCAATCTTGAACCAATGCCACAATTGGCAGAAAGCGGCGAAACGGCTGCGTCGGTCCTTATAAATCCGACGCCCTCGCTATGGAGGAATCGATGGGATCATCACGTAAGTGGAGAGTATCTTTGGCAGGCGAGTGCATGGTGTGCCGTCCCTTCAACATGCACGATGAGCCGGAGTTCCTCCGCGTCGGAGAGCTTTTGAAGGACGCTGACATTACTTACGGTCATCTCGAAATGAATTTCGCCAACTACGATGAACTGAAATGGCCCGGACGCGGCCAGGGCATTGGCAGCTTCATGATGTCCGATCCCGAAGTGGCGAAAGACCTCAAATGGGCTGGTTTCGACATTATGTCAACGGCTCACAACCACAGCTTCGACTTCGGGCCGGAGGGCCTGTTAGCAACTAAGAAGCACATGAAGGCAGCCGGAATTGTCACCGCCGGCACCGGCGCCGATCTCGAATTAGCAAGTGAACCGGGCTACGTCGACAAAAAAAACGGTCGCGTTGCTCTTGTTTCCACCAGCTCGGGCAATCAGCATTTCATGTGGGCTGGCCATCCAAAGGGAGGGCTTAACGGCCGCCCCGGTGTTAATCCGATGCGTCTGAACTTCGAATTCATGGTCGATGAGGAGACAGCTCGAAACCTCAAGGATTTTGCCAAGAAGCTCAACATTGCCAAAGCGCCCAAGCATGGTCGGGAAGGTTCCTTCGGAATCCAGATTCCAGGGGCCCAGCAATGGGGCGATCCAGATTCGTTTTTTGTTGGTGACCGCTGCGAGATCATCAGCCGCTGCAACCGTCGGGACCTGGAGCGGAATCTGCGTTCGGTGGATGAAGCACGTTCAATGGCCGACCTCGTCATCGTCGCCCACCACTTTAGCGTCTCCGACGGCCCGCGTGGCGACCTGCCCCCGAGGTTCGTCCAGGAGTTCGCCCATGCCGTCATCGATGGCGGCGCGGACATCTATGTCGGACACGGCTGGCATCGCACGCTCGGCGTCGAGATCTATAATGGCAAGCCGATCTTCTACGGTATCGGCAATTTCTTCGCACAGTCCGAATTTATCCAGCGCGTTCCCTATGACAGCTATGACGCTTGGGGGCATGATGTCGATCGCTTGACCACGCTCACGCCCGCAGCGCATCCGCTTCATCCCGGATTGGACGTGCCGTCCGACACATGGTGGAATTCGGCGATCATCCAGTTGGAGATGGACGATCATAAGGTCAAGCGCGTGCTGCTGCATCCGGTCGAAATGGGCCGGGATGCAACGGCACAGGCAAATCAGACACGGCGGACAGGCAGCGGTGAACATCCCTTCACGGAAGGCCGCCCAATGATGGCCAAGGGCGACGATGCCAATCGTATTCTTAATCGCTATCGGCGGCTTTCGGAGCCGTTCGGTACCCGGATTGAGATCCGGGACGGCGTCGGGATCATCGACCTGCGATAAAGTGCATGCCGAGGGCTTGTGGCGGAGGAGGATGCCGTCACAAGCTCGCAATCTTATCGTGGGGTACCTAGTACGGCATTGGGGAGGGTTAAAGTGCAGCAAATTGCCTACGCCGTTACGGGCGATCATCACGCAGACATGGCAGCCGAATCTCAGCCGCTGCTGGATGTTCGAGATCTAAGCGTCACGTTCGCTAGCGCATCAGGTCCCATCCAAATCGTGAGGGGGCTGAGTTATTCCATCGCTCGTGGCGAGACGCTGGGGGTCGTCGGCGAAAGTGGCTGCGGGAAAACGATGACGTCGCTTTCCCTCCTTGGGCTCATTCCAGCAGGTAGGGTTGGCGGCACCATCGCTTTCGACGGCCGCGACCTGATGCTCTCCACGCAACGCCAGTGGCAACAGATCAGAGGCCGCGAGATCGCGATGATCTTTCAGGAGCCGATGACGGCAATGAATCCTGTCATGGCGGTCGGACGCCAGATCGCTGAGGTGCTGACCAATCACGAAGGATTGTCCCGCCGCGAGGCGCGGGTACGTGCCGTTGACCTCCTAGCGTCGGTTGGCATTCCTTCTCCCGCCAGGCGCGCGGAGGACTACCCTCACCAGCTTTCCGGAGGCATGCGTCAGCGGGCGATGATCGCGATGGCGCTCGCTTGTCGTCCGAAGCTTTTGGTCGCCGACGAACCGACCACGGCCCTTGATGTCACGATCCAGGCACAGATCCTCGATCTTATGCTGACGCTTCAGGAAGAAGCGAATATGTCGATCCAGTTCATCAGCCATAACCTTGCCGTGGTGTCGGAAATTGCTCACTCCATCATGGTGATGTACGCCGGGAAGGCGGTCGAGTACGCTCCTGCCGACGTTCTGTTTGGCGAACCTCTCCACCCCTATACACAGGGTCTGATCGCAACGCTTCCCGACCCCGACAAGCCGGTGGAGCGCCTCTACGTGATACCTGGTCGCGTCAGCTCCGATGCCGTGGCGGGCTGCCGGTTCGCTGCCCGCTGTCCGCGCGCCGACGAACGGTGCCGCCAAGTCGAACCTGATCTCGTCGAGGTAGCTCCTGGCCACCATGTCGCATGCCTCAAGGTGACATCATGACCGAACTCCTCAGGCTTGATCATATCAACGTCGATATCCCCATAGGTGGGGGGCTTTTTCGGCCGAGAGCCTGGTTGCAGGCGATAAATGACGTGTCCCTTTCAGTTGCCAAGGGTGAGACCCTGGCGCTTGTCGGCGAGAGTGGGAGCGGCAAAAGCACGCTCGGCTTTGTTATCGCGGGTCTGCGCAAACAGACAGCCGGGCAAGTCGCGTTCAACAGCAACAGGGATGTCGAGGGTCGAAAATCGGCGGTTCAAGTGATCTTTCAAGATCCATTTTCGGCGCTCGATCCGCGCATGACGGTTTGGGAGATTGTCAGCGAACCGCTTCGTCTGAAAGGCGCGTCTTCAAAAGAGAGGTTCTCGAAAAGTGTGGAGGCCTTGGACCAGGTGGGTCTGCCTCCCGAGGCGGCGCATAGATATCCACACCAGTTTTCCGGAGGGCAACGGCAACGTATCGCCATTGCCCGCGCCCTCGTCGCCGAACCGGAGATGATTGTGGCGGACGAGCCGCTGTCCGCGCTTGACGTGTCCATCCAGAGCCAGGTGCTCAATCTGCTCGACGATATCAAGCGGCGCCATGGGATCAGCTACATCTTTATCAGCCATGACCTCGGCGTGGTCCGGCACCTGTCCGACCGTGTCGCCGTTCTTTATCTCGGACGTCTTATGGAGGTTGCTTCACGCGACGACCTCTTCGAGACACCCAGCCACCCCTACACGCAAGCTCTCTTGAACGCAATTCCCCGAATCGGTCGAGGCAGGCGTAAGAGGGAGAATATTCTAAGAGGCGAAATGCCATCGCCCTTGGCGCCGCCGTCTGGTTGCGTCTTCCACACCCGGTGTCCCAGAGCCCAGGATATCTGCAGCCAGGAGCGCCCCGAACTCTTGCCCGCGCCCGGCCGTCCGACACAGGTTTCAGCCTGTCATTTCAAGGATTGATCCGATGCTGAGGTATACGATTTCGCGCCTCCTGCAAGCAGTGATCGTCATTCTGGTGATGTCGCTTCTTCTCTATATGCTGATCGGGCTTATGCCGGGCGATCCGGTCGAGAACATGTTGGAAGGCAATCCTTCGTTGACCCCCGCGGTGGTTGCGCAGATGCGCGCGCTTTATGGGGTCGATCAACCACTCTACATTCGTTACGGACATTGGCTCTATTCGGCGCTGCAGGGCGACTTTGGCTATTCGAGTGTCTATTTCAGGCCGGTCTTGGTCGTCCTTGGTCCTGCCGTGCTTCAGACGGCGAAGCTATTGGTGGCAACACAGGTCATCAGCATTCCGCTGGCGATGTTTTTGGGTGCGCTGGCTGCCCGCAAGCCTGGCGGATGGATGGACAATTTTGTCAGTCTTTTTGCTTTCGCAAGTATCTCGTTGCCGGGCTTCTGGACCTCGCTCATCCTGATCATCGTGTTTGCCGTTAAACTCGGCTGGCTACCTGCTTCAGGAACACCGCTGATGACCGACGCGGCCCTTTCGCAGCAACTGCTCCATATGATCCTCCCCGTGACCGTTCTCACCTTCTTTCATGTCGGACCTCTGGTGCGATACGTTCGCGCGTCGATGATCGAGACGCTGAATTCGGACTTCATTCGCACGGCTCGCGCAAAGGGGCTGTCGGAAACGACGGTGCTCGTTCGACACGCGCTGCGGAATGCCCTCATACCGCTCGTGACTGTCCTCGCTCTCAGTTTTGGCACGCTGTTTTCTGGCGCATTGGTCGTGGAAACCATCTTTGGCATGCTCGGAATGGGTAAGGTCATTTACGACGCGATCAGCAACATCGATTTCAACCTGGCTCTGGTTGGGCTGCTTCTGGCGACGATCGTTACGTTGCTGTCGAGCTTGCTCGCCGACTTGGCTTACGCATGGCTCGATCCAAGGATAGTTCTGAAATGAGTATCGTAACGGCGGAAAAGCCCATCATCCGACCCCGTGGTGCATCGATTTGGAGTATGCGTTGGGGGCGATTCCGGCGCAATCCGATCGCCATGATATCGTTGGGATTTCTGCTGATCCTGACGCTTGCCTGCGCCATGGCGGGGCCAATCGAAGGTGCCATGGGTATCAACCATAATTCGGCTAATCTCTATATCCGCTTCCAAGAGCCCTCTTCTCGACATTGGCTGGGCACTGACGATCTTGGTCGCGATGTCCTTTTGAGACTGCTGTTCGGCGGCAGGGTGTCGATAGCCGTCGGATTGCTTGCAACTCTTATCACGGCCGTGATCGGCATTACAATTGGGGTCATTGCGGGCTATGTCGGCGGAAAGCTTGATAGCATCTTGATGCGGATGACAGACTGCATCATAGCCCTGCCGTTGATACCGCTTCTGATCGTTCTTGGCGCTGTCGATTTGTCAAAGATAGGCCTCAGCCGGGAAGCGGCGACGTCGCCAGCTGCTGTTTTCCTGCGTATCGTCGTCATCATCGCACTCGTTGATTGGACGACGATCGCCAGAATAGCGCGTGCCGGAACGATGTCGGTTCGAAACGTTGACTATGTGCGGGCCGCAACCGTCAGCGGTGCAAGTGGACGATACAACGTCTTTGTCCATATCCTGCCGAACATCGCCACTCCGTTGATCGTGGCGATGACCTTGTCGGTCGGCCGGATCATCCTCTTTGAGTCGACCCTGAGCTTTCTGGGATTTGGTATCGTGCCGCCAACGCCAACCTGGGGCAATATGCTGACGAATGCCCAGGAACTGATCCTCTCCGCGCCGCTCCTTGCCGTCTATCCGGGAATCCTGATCTTCGCGACCGTGATGGCCGTGAACTTCGTGGGTGACGGTATCAGGTCCGCGCTCGATCCGCGCGAAGACGGACGTCACTGAACGGCAGCCTGCAAGACAATCCTCATGGAGCAGAGTATGAAATACGAACGGTTCAGGATTGGAATGCTGTTGCGCACCGCGTTCTTAGGCGCGATGGTCGCGACATCTGCCGGACCAGCGGCGATGGCGCAGCCAAACAAGGATGAACTGGTCGTCGGCCAGCTCCAGTTTCTGACGAACTTCCATCCGCTCGTGCAGGTAAACAATACCAAGCGATTAGTTATCAATTACGCCCTACGTCCGATGACCGCCTTCGATGAAAATGTTCAAAACCAGTGCGTTCTCTGTGAAACGCTTCCCACCGTGCAAAATGGTCTCGCCAAGATTGTCGATTTGCCGGATGGCAAGAAGGGCATGACGGTCACGCTGACGCTGAAGAGAGATCTCCTTTGGGGCGACGGCGTTCCGGTGACGTCCAAGGACATAGCTTTCACCTGGAAGATGGCAAGCGATCCGAAGATCGGCTTTTCGAACTATAATGGCTGGAATCGAGCCTCGGCACTCAAGATCATCGACGATCACACGGTCGAGCTTACGCTTCCGGCCGTGATCTCCAGCTACAATTCCTGGGACCAGATCCTCCCCGAGCATCTGGAGGGCCCGATTTATGCGGCCAACCCCACGCTTAACCAGTATGTGAAGCAGTCGCTTTACAACACGCATCCGACCAACCCCGGTCTATGGAATGGTGCCTACCTCCTGTCGGATTATCAGATTGGGACCCGCATCATATTTCGCGCCAACCCAAAATGGATAGGTCCCAAGCCACATATCGCGACGATCGTCTTAAGCTACCGTGACAATTCGTCGGCCCTGCTTCAGAATTTGCTCGCGGGCGCCGTCGATGCCGTGCCGGTGAGCCCCGGCGGCATCAGCATTTCTCAGATGATCGATCTGCGGACGCAGCAGCGCGACAGGTTCACCTATCATCTGGCCTACGGCACCAATCTTGAGCGCATTGCCGTCAATTTTGACAATCCGTTACTGCAAGAAAAAAAAGTGCGTCAGGCGTTGCTCTATGCGATAGACCGCAAGGCCATGAGCGATGTCCTGTTCGGTGGGCTGCAGCCGGTTGCCCATGGAATTCTGAGCGACGAGAACGCCTACTACGACAAGGATATACCGACCTACGACTACAACCCCGCAAGAGCGAGGGAACTGCTGGCAGAGGCGGGTTGGAAGCCCGCGTCGGACGGGATTTGCATCGACGACCAAGGCCGGCGCCTGACGCTTGAACTGGTGACCACCGCGGGAAACCAGACCCGGCAGGAGATTGCTCAGGTCATCCAGAGCGAAATGCTGGATGTCTGTGTCGATCTGCGAAACATCTTTGTGCCGCTGCAACAGTTCAATGGTGACATGGCGCGTAAGCGTCAGTTCACTGGCCTGATGATGTCGTCCATCGACTTTTCACCCTCTGTGTCGCCACGAATAGCGCTTGGCTCGAATGCCATTCCGAAGCCGGACAACGGTCGCGTTGGAAACAATTTCTCCGGCTACGCCAGCCCGGATATGGACAAGGCGATCGGGGGGCTTGAAAGCGCGCTCGATCCCGACACCACCAAGCAAAGATGGGCCGATGTGCAACGGATATTTTCCGACGACCTGCCGATGCTTCCGCTCTACTTTTATCCCCGCGCATATGTGTCCGTCCCGGATCTCGCGCATTTCAGGCAGGGCACGCTCGACCCGCTTCAGATCTGGGCCGAGGAGTGGGAGCGCAAGTAAGGCAGCGAAAGCTTGCTACTATATGGATCGTATATGGATCGGAGCGCGGGAGTGAAGCGATGACGATGAATATTGCTGTTTTGGACGATTATCTCGGCGTCTCTCAATCGGTCGCCGATTGGACCTCGCTCAGGGCTCGCGCAAAGGTGACTGTGTTTGACCGGCCGCTCTCTGTCCCTGACGAGGCGGCCGAGACGCTCGCGGAGTTTGATATCATCTGCACTCTTCGGGAGCGCATGCCGATACCCGCTGCTCTCATCGACCGTCTCCCGCGCCTCAAGTATATCGTGGTCACCGGTAAGCGATACGATACCGTGGATGTCGAGGCGGCGGCGAAACGCGGGATTGCTGTGTCGAACACGCCAGTCAGCGGAGTGGGAAGTGGTGGCGTAGCCGAGCTGACCTGGGGGCTCATCCTGGCTGTCACCCGCAACATCGCTTCCGAGGATCGACTGATGAGATCCGGCGGCTGGCAGCATCAAGCGGGAACGACGCTTCGGGGAAAGACGCTCGGCATCTTGGGTCTTGGCGGTATAGGCCGTCAGGTTGCCGACATCGGAAAAGCCTTTGGAATGCGTCTTCAGGCTTGGAGCCAAAACCTTACCGTCGAGGCTGCGCGCGATGCAGGTGTCGAATGGGTTTCGAAGGTTGAACTTTTCTCGACGAGCGATATCATATCGTTACACTTGGCGCTCAGCGAGCGGACATGGGGCATCGTCGCCGCCCGAGAGCTGCGATCGATGAAGCAGGCCGCATTTCTCGTCAATACGGCGCGCGGGGCGCTCATCGATGAACGCGCGTTGATCGAGGTACTCGACAGCAAGTTAATCGCCGGAGCAGGCCTTGATGTCTTCGAACATGAGCCTCTCCCCGAAAACCACCCATTTCGTGGCCTCTCGAACGTGGTCATCACTCCGCACCTGGGGTACTTCACGCGCGACATGCTTGGAGCGTATTACAAGGATGCGATCGAATTGATGGAAGCTTTCCTGGATGGCGACTTGAAGCGTGTTGTGAATCTCGGCTGAAGCTTGCCATTAGCGCCAAGTTTTCAAGGCAGCCGAGGAGTCCGATGCCAATCCTGCTCGACGAGATCACTTCTTCAGCAGGCTGAGGCTGAGTTCCTTCAGTATCCGATAAGCGGCCTCATGAAGGCGATTGTTTAGCCGGCGTGCCGGCCGCACGATTTGAACGGCAAGGATCAGTTCCGGGCCGATGATTTTGCGGATCGCCAGCTCTTTGCCCACGCCTTTGGACTGCAAGGTTCGCTCTGACGCCACCGTATATCCAAGCCCGTCTCGAACAAGGTCGAACATGGTGTCCAGCGGATCGAGCTCGAAGACGATATCGAGCTTTTGACCGAGCCTTGCCAGCTCCGCATCGAGCAGCACCCGAACGCTGTGCGGGCGACATGGGATGATCATCGGGAGGGCTGCAAGTTTTTCCAGCTGAATAGGCTTTGTGTCGATCATCAACTGGTCCGAGCCAGCGAGATAGAGGTTCTCCTCGACGAGAAGCTCTATCTCCAGCATCGGTGTCGACGGCGCGTCGAACATGATCACCATATCGACGCGACCCGAGAGCAGCCACTCTTGCAACTGACTGGACCGGCCGTGAACGAGTGTGACTTGCGCATCCGAAAGCTCATCCCTCAAGCGGCGAATAAGTGCCGTCGATATGGCGGAGGAGATTGTGGAAGGCATGCCGATGGCCACTTTACCGGACTTTCCAGTCCGCGCGTTTTCGATCTCCTCATAGGTGCGTTCAACCTGCCTGATAACGCCGCGCGCATTGCTGAGAAGCCGTTTGCCTGCTTCTGTGAGCTCCACGCCGCGGCCGTTGCGAATAAGCAGGATTTCCTTCAGCTCCTTCTCGAGGTTTCTTATTTGGCGGCTTAGAGCTGGCTGGGCCACGTGAAGGAACGCGGACGCGCGCGTAAAGCTGCCGAGTTCAGCGACGCGAACGAAATAGCTAAGCTGACGAATATCCATGGCGGCCTCCCCACACCAGATATGCCGAATTGATATGTCTGATAGTTGATCAGACAATCTAGTGATAACACATAGCGTGTCGTACCTTGTCCGCAAGAAAATTCGTTCGGGGAGGAACGACTATGACGACATCCCCCAATTCTGCCCAGCGTAGCGACTTCAAAGTGTGGGAATGCGTGCTGTGCAGCTTCCGATACGATGAGGCTCTTGGCGATCCCGATGGTGGCGTTGCACCCGGCACGAAATGGGAAGACGTTCCCGACGATTGGATCTGTCCGGAATGCGGCGCTCAAAAGAGCGAGTTCGATATGGTTATCGTCAGTTGAATTTTGAAACGAGACACAGTCATGACGGATGTCCTCATCCTCGGAGCCTCGCATTCTGGAATTGCCGCCGCCGCCGCGCTGCGGTCCTCTGGCTTTGACGGTTCCGTGGCGATCCTGACGCAAGAGACGGTGGCGCCATATCACAAACCTCCCCTGTCAAAAGAAGCGCTTTCATCCGCCCAATATTCACCAACGCTTCTTCGGCCCGCCATGTTTTACCAGACCAACCGGATCGACTTGCGGCAGGGTGTCACGATATCTGGCCTCGATCTGAATTCAAAAGTGCTTCAGGCGGAAGATGGCAGCCAGTTCGGGTACGAAAGCCTGATCCTTGCATGTGGTGCGGAGCCACGCAGGCTTGCCTGCGAGATCGACCCCGAAGGCCTGGCGCTTTACCTCCGTACGCATGACGATCTGCTGCGGCTGAAGGATCGCCTATCGAGCGCACGTTCTGTGGTCATCATCGGTGGCGGGTTGATTGGTCTGGAAGTGGCGGCAATGGCTGTGGCCAATGGCTTGAGGACAGTTCTGGTCGAACCGGCGGAGCGCCTGATGATGCGGGCGGTCAGTGGCTCCATATCCGGATATCTTCTAGACCGGCACATGGCAGTTGGTCTCGACATCAGACTGGGCGCTTCGGCAACCGAGATTCGCCGGAGTGACGACAATGCCAGCGAATGTGTCAGCCTCAGCGACGGAAGTATTCTCGAGACGGATCTGACAATTGCGGCGATCGGCATTGTCCCAAACGACGAGTTGGCGCGGTCTGCGGGGTTGCCGGTCGAAAACGGAATCCTCGCGTCGGAGCATGGCGCAACGGAGGTTTCCTCGGTCTATGCGATCGGCGACTGCGCCGCTTGGTTGGATCCCCTGTCGGGCCGACATGTGCGCAGCGAGGCTGTCAACCCGGGCCAGGATCAAGCCAAGATCGTTGCGGCTTTGATCGCGGGTGCGCCCCTGCCGTCGCGCGGCATTCCCCGGCTGTGGTCGCATCAGGCGCACTTAAAGATCCAGATGGCTGGAGACGTTAATAGCGCGACAAGCGAGGCGGTCCTGAATGCACCGGAGAGCGGCGCATTTTCCGTTCTTGGTTTCTTGGAAGGCCGACTGATTTCGGTGCAATCCGTCAATGCCCAAAGGCAGTTCGTGAAGCTGCATGAACTTATTGGTGTCGACCGAGGAGCGCTCGCCACAGCGCTGGACGTCGAGTTTCCGCCGCCGCGCTACTGAAGCGCAGGACAGGCTAGGCAACAAAGGAAGAGCAGGATGCAGGCCGCTTCATATTCGCAAAAGGAACCCAGCCGGTTTCGACGTGGGCAATCGTGGAAGATCAATCTCTTCGGCAAGAATTCCGACATTGCGACCCCCGATCCGCAGGCGTTCCGCCTGGACCTCAACGCTCACCAGAAACTGGAATCGCATTTCCATATCGTGGACCAGTTTCAGGTCTTTATCGCCGGAAGCGGCAGCATCGGCCGCGATCAGGTTCATCTGGTTACCGTCCACTATGCCGACCATCATACAGGCTACGGCCCGCTGATCGCCGGAGCGCAAGGGCTGTCATACCTGACGCTCCGCAGCAAGACGGATGCCGGTCTCGTCTATCTCAGCACGCCGAACGTTCGGGAAAAGCTGCGGCCCACCAAGAGACGCCACCGCGTCTCCGAGCCGGTGACAATCTCCATTGAGCCGGTCCTGCGAAATAGAGATTCCGTATCGGTCGAGACGGTGATCGAGGAGCAGCCAGGCGACGACGGGATGAGCGTGAAGCTTATCCGTCTCGGCCCGTCGATGTCGACGGCGGCTCCTGATCCCAGCCAGTCCGGTGGCCAGTATCTTATCGTGCTCAACGGCATACTGCTGCTCAGCGAGCAAAGCTACGGACCGTATTCTCTGGTGTTTGTACGACCCACGGACGAGGCTCCGACACTCTTGGCTGGGGAAGCGGGGCTGGAGTTGATGATCACACAGTATCCCCGCGAAGATGACTGGATGAAATCTATCTGACTACAGGCTCGGGGAGGGGCCAGCAGCATGGGAGACGAACCATTTAACCTTGAGGCGGTACGACGCGAACTCGCGCCATCCGGGATCGTTCGATTTGCCCTGAACCACGGCAACGTTGTCCTGGTCAGGCGTGGTGCGACCGACGAGAGCCCAAGTGGAATTTCAGTCGAACTGGCGCGGGAGTTAGCGCGCCGTCTCGGTCTGCCGATTGAGTTTCGCCACTACGACAAGGCGGGTGCGGTAACAGACGCCGCTGGCCGGGACGAGTGGGACATTTGCTTTCTCGCGATCGACTCGAAGCGGGCCGAACAGATCGCTTACAGCGAGCCCTACGTCCAGATCGAAGGCGCCTTTCTCGTGCGCAAAGGGACATCCATCAATACCCCTGAGGATGTGGTTCGCTTGAAACCGAAAATAGGAGCTGTCGCCGGCAGCGCCTACGAGCTTCATCTGACGCGAACAGATCAAGGGGGAGTTCTCGTACGCTTCGACGATTTCGCAGTCGCGGTATCGGCCCTGGAAAGTGGCAAGGTCGATGGCTTGGCCGGGGTTCGGCAGGCCATGCAAAAGGTGGCCGCTAACCATCCTGAGGTCGAGGTGATGGCGAAGCCGTTCATGGCTATTCCCCAGGCGATGGGGATCGGTTTCAACAAGCCGCTCGCCGCACGTTTTATCGCGGCCTTCGTGCAAGAGGCGAAGCGTTCCGGCTTTGTGCGGCGGGTGCTGGACGAGAACGGCCATCCGGAGGTCGTTGTTCCGATCGCATAGCATCGGTGGGGACAAGCGTGTCGCGGATGCGGGCAAGAGTGGGCTAGGGGAGGGGATCATGAATCGGCGCATATTGACGTTAGGTGTGGCAGCTGCTGCCGCTTATTTTCTCGGCATTGGATCGCAGGCTGGGCTCGCTGCGGACAGGAGCCATGCGGGCGATTTGCCTGTGGGCATCGTCAAGGTCGAGGGAGGATTGGTTAAAGGTATCCCGAGCGATGTCGTTGGCGTTCAGATTTTCAAAGGCATTCCTTTTGCCGGCCCGACGGGTGGGAATGAGAGATTCAGAGCGCCGCCGCCGGTTGTTCCCTGGAGCGGAGTGAAAGTCGCGGACAGCTGGGGCGATCAAGGGCTGCAGGACGCGGTCAAGCCGGGTGAACCGCCCGTTTCCGAGGATGCTTTGAACCTGATCGTCTATACGCCTGCGAGGACGTCCGGTGACAGGCTGCCCGTCTATGTGCAGGTTTATGGCGGTGCAAATCGGGGAGGGCGAGCGTCGGAGCCGGCGCTTTATGCAAGCCAATTGGCTGCCAAGGGGGTTGTCGTCGTTTCGGTTCAGTATCGCATGGGCCCTTTGGGCTTTCTGGCGCTGCCCGAGATGGCTAAGGAAAACCCGCAAGGGACGGCCGGGAATTATGGCATTCTCGACCTCGTAAAAGCCCTTCACTGGGTTCACGACTATATCGGTGGGTTCGGCGGCGATCCCGACAAGGTTACCATCGGCGGCGAATCCTCCGGAGCGGAGAATGTTACCGCGCTTTTGAGATGCCCACTTGCCAAGGGGCTTTTCAAAAGAGCCTTCCTGTCAAGCAACTTCACCGGCTTCCTGCCTGGCAAGTATGTCGCTATTGAACAGAAGGTGGCTCAAAATCAGCGCGAAGTTGATCGGATTTTCGGAAAGCCGACCACCCTTGCCGATCTTCGCGCCATTCCGGCGGGCACGTATCTATCCCCTTGGCTCGATGGCAAGGACACATTGTACACGACCCTTCACGACGCCACCGCCAAAGCGCAATTCTATACGGTCGACGGCTACGCCTTCACGAGGGATTCCATCGATCTGATGCGGCCGCACGCCCTGGACGGGCTTGACATCATGATGGGCGGGACATCCGACGAGTATACGCTGTTGCGGGGTGGCGAAAGCAAGACGTTGACGCCTGACGCATTCGACAAAGCGATCCGAAGCCCGCACGGGTACGGGAACTTCGGCGTCTTCGACGACGACTACAAACGATACTACCGCCCCGATACCGATCTCGACGCCTATCGTCTTTATCTTCGGTCGTTGTCCGATCGCCAATTCGCCGGATATCGCATCTCCGGCGAATATGCCAAGGCTCATAACCACGACTTCAATATCTACACATTCTATTGGGATCACGTTCCGCCGGGACGGGACCAGGGATTTTTTGGCGCCTATCATTCCGCGGACTTGTCCTATTTCAACGCGTCCCTGCGCGACACGCCGGAGCAAAGGAAGTGGACCGACCCGGACTACCGGATGGTTCATCTGGCCTCTTCCTACCTTGCGAATTTCATCAGGACCGGAAATCCAAACGGGAATGGACTGCCCCATTGGGGGCAGACAACGGCGAAATCGCAGGGGCAATTCATGCGGCTCACCGATGGCTATGGGTATCTCGTGGCGAGCACCCCCTACCCATCCCGCGACATCTACAATCGAAAACTTATCCTTCAGGCCAACGGTCTGAGCGAGGCTGCTATCGCTCACTGAGAAAACCGTGAGCACGCCGTGATGGAGAGCCTTGCAGATTGCATAGCCCACTTGGGAGAGGCGCGGCAATGCACATTGAAAGTCAGCAGACAACGTAAGCAGGAGTGCACACCGCCGATTTGTGTCCGTGCTCAGCAAACCAAAAGGGGAGGAAAACCTATGACGATTACACGCCGTCTTTTCATGGTGGGAATGGGTGCTGTCAGCTTGGGGGGAGGCGGTGTGCCGTGTCCTTCATTCGCAGCCGACGCGCAGCTGCCTTTGTCAGTTGCCGCCAAATCGCCCTGGATGGCCAATCAGGTCGCCTTGACGAGCAGGAACGTGATGTTCCTTGGCCTGCCGCGATTTCCAGGGCATGAGGAAACGCCGTCGGTCGCAAAAAGGCAATCAGACGGCTCGGTCGTCCCCTTCCCCGGTGGCTCCTGGAACAACTGGAAGGCGGGTGACGATGGACAGAACGCGTTCGTCTACGTCAATTCCGTGCACATCTTCTCCGATGACACCGTCTGGTGCGTCGATCAGGGCGCCCTGCGCGCAGACGCATCATCAAAAGAACTCGCAACGCCGAAGCCAGGCGCGCAGAAGCTTGTGCAGTTGGATCCCGATACGGGCAAGGTCCTGCGTGTCATCCGCTTCGGCGATGATATCCTGCCGCCCGGTGCGAAAATGAATGATCTTCGGATCTACGGCAACACGATTTATATCACCGATTCCGGTCTTGGAGCGATCATCGTTCATGACCTCAAGACGGGGGAGACGCTTCGTCGGCTATCTGCGCGCCCGGAAATGCTCGCAACCCCATCGCCAGAGCCGCAGACCACACCGGGTAAAAACCGGCACGCGACGCCCAAGAGCGATCTGATCGAAGTCAGTGCCGACGGGGCCTGGTTGTACTGGGCGTCGCCGACCGGTCCCTTCCGTCGAATAGCGACGCAGATGCTAAACGACCGCACTGTCGATGACGACGCGCTCGCCAACCATGTGGAGAAGATGGCGGTTACACCGCTTGTGGGAGGATCGGCAATGGATACGCTGGGTAACCTCTACCTGTCGGATCTTCGCGCTCATCGCATCATCCTGATGACCCCCGCAGGTCAGCAAACCATCATCGCGGCAGATCCCGGCCTGATCAGTCCCGACGGCGGGTTCATCAGTGTGGACCGGCGTTTCTACGTCCCTGCGCCGCAGACAGAGCGAACCGAACTCTTCGGTCATCCAAAGGATATGACCGAAAAGCCGTTCCTGATTTACTCAATACAGCTTCCGGAGACCTTCGACGGTATTCGGCTGGGAGGACCCGTGACCGGACGGCACGTCTAACAAGACAGCAACAGCGCGATGAAACTGAAGCGGATCGCCGATCCTGTCGGCGGGGCCAGTGGTTTTGCGCGCCCAACGAAAAGTTCACCGAGGCAGGGTCTATGCATTCCCCGGCAATAGGCCCGCCAATCACATTATCAACGGGGATAGGGAACGTGGGGTGGCAGCGCCAATCCCACGTCTCCTTGGATAGGAGGGTAGATGAATATTCGTTTCTTTCTTCTGGGGGCAGGAGCGGCATTGACGGTCACATCGCAGGCCTATGCGGTCGATGCTATCGTTGCGGCGGAGCCAGAGCCGCTTGAATATGTTCGGATCTGTGATGGCTACGGCACCAAATATTTCCAGATTCCCGGCACCGCGACATGTCTGAAGCTTGCGGGCAGGGTTCGCACCGAGGGCTATTGGAAAGACGCCTACAATCCCGCGAGCCGTGTCGGAACACTCTGGCATACCCGCGCCGAGTTTGGCTTCGACACCGCCACAGACACGGAATACGGGCCTCTGAAGACCAACACGGTCATCCGATTTGATTGGAACGACGGTGGGGTGACGACCACGAAACTGCTTTGGGCCAACATCAGCCTTGGCGGTTTCGTGGTCGGAAAGGCTGACTCGCAATACAATAATTTCATTGGATATGCTGGCGATGTCATCAACGACGATGTCATCTTCGATGGTCCTTACGAGCTCAACCAGCTGACTTATAAATACGATAGCGGGCATGGATTCGCCGGCGTCATTTCGCTTGAGGATTCAAACTCCGGCTACGATTCCACCACTTATGGCGGTGCCTGGCACCAGGCGGAATCCGCTCATTACATGCCAAATGCGGTGATTGGCCTGGGGTTCAAAAGTGACGCCTTGAGCTTCAAGACGGTTGCTGGATATGACTCGATCGAAAAGGAAGGCGCCATCAAGGCGAGAGTGGACGCGAACCTGGGTACCGTTTCCGTCTTCCTGATGGGCGGGTGGAACACCGATGGCGACAAACTCAACCGATATGCCGGCGCCAAGCAGCAAGTTGCGGCATGCACAACCTCTGACGGCGTCATTCACGGAGCAGACTGTGGCTGGGGCGACTGGGCAGTCTGGGGTGGAGTTGGCGTTCCCATCAACGAGAAGCTGAAGTGGAATCTTCAGCTTGCCTACAGTGATTCAAAGATTTTCGAGGCTGCGACGAATATCAAGTTCAACCCAGTCAAGGATCTTCTGGTGGAGCCGGAGCTGACCTACGTGCATTACGATTTGATCAATGCCGAAACGGTGGCGGGTCTGCTCCGGTTCGAACGTAGATTCTGACCAACAATCGAGGGGCAGATCGCAAAGCTCGTCAAGGCGCTCCTTGCCGCCCATCGCAACAACGATGTCAGTATCCGGCTTGCGACCGTTCCCGGAATTGGGCCTGTCATCGCAACTTGCCTTTCGGCCAGCGTCTCAGACCCAAAGCTGTTCGAAGGCGGACGTGAGTTCGCAGCCTGGTTGGGCCTTGTCCCCAGGCAGTATTCGTCCGGTGGCAAACCAAGGTTGGGCTCCATTTCCAAAATGGGCAACCGGCACCTGCGCAAACTCCTCGTGGTTGGGGCGCAAGCAGTCCTCTACAGGATGAAGAAGGGGACGGCTGATACGCCTCTGGCGAACTGGCGCGTGGCTTGCCGTCGAAGAAGCCCTTCAAGCTTGTTGCAGTCGCGCTCGCCAACAAGATTGCCCGCATTGCCTGGGCGATCATGGCGAGGAACGTGAACTTCCAGTCGGAGCGCGTTTCGAGATGCTCCGATCTGGTTCCAGCTTAAGCGAAAGGGCCCCACGGTCATTGCTCTACGGGGGGCAAAACAGTTGGCGGAGTGACGATGGTATGATGTGACAGCAGAAAGGGGGCAGAATGTTGGTTTTCACGCGGAACTGAGCCGGTGCGCCTAACCGGCTCAGTTCCGCGTGGAAACCAACAGTAGACGAAAGTTCCTACCACTCATTTGCCATCCCGATTGACTCATGACCCGATAAGGAACAAATAGAGAACATATCAGCCAAGAGCAATATTGCAAACCCCTCAGGGAGATGTACCGTTCAAAATGCCCGAACCCGTCGTCAGTTCCGTCGTCGCCGAGCTTCGAGACCGCATTCAGCGGCTCGAAGGTCCAAGCGGCCGTGCGCGAGAGGTTCTGCCATTCGGCGTGACGGATATCGACAGCCGGCTGCCGGGGGGAGGGCTGGCGCTCGCAGCACTGCATGAAGTCGCCGGCGGCGGCAATGGTGCCATCGACGGCGCGGCAGCAGCGCTGTTCGCTGCGGCGATTGCCGCACGCTCGAAGGGCCAGGTGCTCTGGTGCGTCACACGGCCGGACCTGTTCGCGCCGGCGCTGGCCCAGGTGGGCCTGCTGCCCGGACGCGTCATCTATGTCGAGGCCGGCGACGAAAAGGCATTGCTCTCCTGCATGGAAGAGGGCCTGCGTCACGGTGGCCTCGGCGCCGTTGTCGGCGAGCTTGCGCGGCTTTCGATGACCGCCTCACGCCGATTGCAGCTTGCTGCCGAACGTTCCGGCACGATCGGCATTGCCGTTCGTCGCTGGCGCCGACAGACCGAGGCGTCCGACTTCGGGCAGCCAACGGCCTCCGTCACCCGCTGGCGGGTTTCTGTCTTGCCATCCTCCCCCTTGCCGGTTCCAGGCGTTGGTCGGCCGCGCTGGTTGCTCGAGCTCATCCGATGTCGCGCCGGAGACAGTGCCGATTTTGAAGTGGAGGCCCCAGATGCCAAGGGTCGTATCGCTCTTCCTTCCGAGCTGGTCCACGGATCGCCTCAGACGGAAA
>Ga0307510_10002904_pt1 | contig 19722 bp, 14 predicted proteins | sample 12_EM_MG_FD_207224 | JGI IMG/M metagenome (GOLD analysis project Ga0307510, IMG submission 207224) | Populus trichocarpa ectomycorrhiza microbial communities from riparian zone in the Pacific Northwest, United States - 12_EM | ecosystem: Host-associated > Plants > Roots > Unclassified | place...
TGATCCTATGAAGTAAAATCGCATGGTGGAAGAAGAGGGGGGACGGGGGGGTGGAGTCTATTTATGCTATTGGGAGGGAGACGCCAAGACTTGTTGGTCGGCGAAATTTTTGAATCATTTTTGGCCGACGGGTTGGGGGGGCTTGCGGTAGGGTTTGGGGTGGCTTTTGTGGGGAGCCATAATGTTGTTGTATTTGGGCTGTGCTGCGTGAATGAGAGAATGGGCGGGTTGGGTTAGTATGGAGCGTTGCCTTCTACCGATAATGTAGAGGTAGGAGTGTTGATGGGATGCTAATTGCATACGGTAAAAACTATAGTTATCGAAGATTGTGCTATGTCGGGTCTGGTGCCTTTTTACCTTCACACCTTTCTGGGGAACTAAGCAGAACTTTATCTCAGTGTTTTTCGCCCCCTTTCTAAAGTAGGGAATTCTTGACTGCATAGCACAATCTTGGATTATCAAGGGTTTTACTATAGGATATAGCTGTTCGAGGACGGGAATAGATCGTGTAGATAGGGTGGACCAGAAACCTACTATTCTTGCTCGGTCTAGAGGAAAGGAAACGAAAACGGGAGAAATCCCGAATTAATAGATATCTCTGGCTTTGTCGAAAATACAAAAGGAGAGTTTCTGAGGATCTCCACCAACTACAACAGGAGCAGATCTTTTCGGATTCTCTCGAGCACTTAGGGAGCCTATGCTAGGCCAGGGTTGGGGTACACTAGGGAAAACTTATATCTTGACGGGACTCAAAATTATGCAACGGTAAGCACAATAGCAAGCCTTGTAAGGCATGTACCTCGACTCAACACAGTATGTAAAAGTAATTTTAACTTTTCACGATTAAATAACAGCGATGGCGACAAAAACAATAAAGTTAGGGCAAGTACCTTGAATAATACCCACCAGCTCCACTCACAGTCTTTATCCTTTCGGGAATACCGCTAGCTAAGCCATCACGGAGATCGAAGTCCAATAACTCCCAGAAATGTTAGGCAACATCCGATGTCCGCTTACTCAGGGCCCGGCCATGGTACTTTGAATCAAGAATATAGCCTGCCATAGGGTATATTGATTCAAAAGGAGACTTTACTCTTACTCAAGCATATTCTATAGGAAGTTCTTGTGCTGGGGCCGATATTTTTTGAACAATGGTCGAGAATGTGCAAGGTCATTGGAGTTCCCCATGGGGGAGTGGGAGCAGGGGAATGAGAACAAGCCCGACTCCTAGTCGCGGCTGCGAGGAGGGGGGAGCAGGGGGGGCACAAGAATGTGGTGTGTCATGAACAAGTCTCTAGGCTGGAGGGAGTCATAAGACATCACTCGCTGCGATTTACTGTTCTAACTGTGAAATGTGCAGATATTCAGCAGCGGAAGTAGTTCATTCGTTCACCTCTCTGAAGATACAATGACAAGCCCTCCCTCATATAGCCGCATTCCTTGTGCCTGCCCAAAGTACTAAACGAGTGACAAGGAAGTACATTCAAGGTTTGGGTATCAGAACAAAGAAAACTCAAACAACAAAGAAGACATCATAGCCACATATCGCAACACTAACCATGAGTTTGCATGGCTTACCATACCATCGTAATATGATATATTACGGTGACGTACCATTAGCATAAAAGAAACCCACTCCAGATCTCGATAGAGATATAAGAGAAGGAAGGGTTTGTACTGGCGTGGCATAAGGAGGGGGGAGAGAGACCCAGTTTAGGTTTTTTTAAATACAAAATTAACTCCCCGCTTGCAGATAAAAATGCTGCGAGTCTAGTTTGGTTACTCCTCTTAAATCCACTTAATAAGATTGTAGGTTATGCGGGTGATATATACCTAAGGTCATGCATAAATGGTTTGACGGCATGGTGAGTTTTGATATGAACACGACCTTCGTTGAACTATACCTATGGTAGGAGCCAATCACGACTATAATGCCTTAATTAATAATTAACTTTCCATTTATTTTTACAAGCCATCAGAGGTACCGGGACTTTGTATCCCTTTCTCTATCCATGTCTAAATAACTTACCCTGACGTCTGGACTTGAGATGGGAGAGGGGGAGGGGAACAAAGGGAATTGTGGAAAAATTAGAGAAACAGGCGATGCGCCACGAGGGCATATAACTAGAAAGTAAGGAAATGGGTAACTGTGATGGAAATTTTGAGCCATGCTAGCTTAACATAATAGAAATATCCCCCACCAATGCCAAACTCTAGACTATAAATAAAAAATGAGAAATCCTGACCTGGCTGTGGGAGGAAACGGGGGAGGAGGTTTGGACGGGTATTTCCTTCAGCCAAGAGAGATATTTAAAATAAGGTTCCATCGTAGGTAGATTCCGTGAGGAATGGAAAGACGGGGATTAGCGCAAGGTCGGGACTTGAGCCGCTGAAGGAGGTTAGGCGGGGGAGGCAGTGGCCGCGATGGGGGTGTTGTGTAATTGCTGCGGCCTCTGCGGAAATAGCACATTGATAATCTGCGTTCGAGGGTGGCAAAAAGGGCGATGGCGCCCTTATGGCAGGCTGGGGGCGGTGGATCCTGGAGGCTGGAGTAGTGCTATCACACCCTTGTGCTCATTCTCAACAGCCCAAAATAGTGGTGTTTGGCCGTATCTATCTGGCTTGTCGGGGCTGACGTCGTCCCGTGCGAGGAGTATTTTCACCACTCCCTCGTGTCCATGCCGAGCAGCCCACCAGAGTGGTGTTCGGCCGAGGTTATCTGGTTTGCCGGGGTTAATGTCGTCTCGTTCGAGTAGCATTTTCACCACCCCTTCGTGTCCATTGTAAGCAGCACAGAAGAGTGGTGTTCGGCCGTCGTTATTTGGTTTGTCGGGGATGATGCCGCCTCGGCTAAGTAGCATGTTTACTACTATCTCGTGCCCATTCCTAGAAGCCCACGCGAGGGGTGTGTTGCCCCCACAATCCAATTTGTTGATATCACAACTTTCAATCTTTATCAAACTAGCTACAATCTCAATAATCCCGAAGAAGGATGCATAATGCAGGCCACTGAACAGGGAAACTTTATCGAAATTAAAAAAATGAATATACATCTTCTGTGCTTGAAAGAGTATTTTGGTGGGAATGTGGTTGCTGTAGTCGTCAAATAGTTTTAGCGCAAGTTGTTTCGCACAATCTGAAAGGTCCCGTCTTGCATGCACTCCCCAATATAGAGAAGAATATTTAAGAAATGGTGTATCTTGGAGGGAGGGGGAGGGACTGGTTGAAAAGGCCTTGACCTGCTGAGAATTCAGATAACTTAAACAGGTCTCTGCCATTTTCGAGTGAGCTGGGCCGAAAAGCTCGGGATGAGCCCGGAGGTATTCTTGAAGGGTAAAGTGGATCAACCGGACCGTTGAAGCCTCCTTTCCTGCTACAACAAGTCCTTGACAACAGGCTAGTATTGTACTTATTGAAGGGATATTTTCGGTATTGAGATTCGGCGACCCTATTTCGACTGCTAGGGCGTGGCACAGTTCATCGGCTTTCAAGGGCCGCTCCGAGTGAGATATCCACATCAACGCAGCCAGGCCAAGCCTGGCTTTCTCCCCACCCTGTCCCTTTATCCGGCCCAGCGTTGCGCTATAAGAATCCCCTAGCCCTAAGCCATTGGCCATTGCGCTGAGCTTCTGTCGCCTGCGATGGATTGTAGTTTCTTGTAGGACCGCATCGATATTTAGCGAGACTAGAAGGAATCTAGATGAATCTGTCAGTCCATGCTTATGGTAGCTTAACGTATATTCTCCTAGTGTTCATTCTACATACATTTCAGAAACCTCTTCGGGGATTTTCTTCAAGATCTCCGCCTCCAGACTGCTGCTCATCGCATCTGGGGTTATGTCGTCTTCCAGCCTTGAGTAAAGATATCTAATAATATCATCTCTCTTGGTACTTATCGGTAGACTTATCACTCTTCCGGCAAGGCGTTTCCCAATCTCGGGCCGAATGTGCGGTCTTCCGGTCACGAATATTCTGGTACCTGGGGACCTTTGGAGAATTTTGTTTAGTGAATTAAGAAGCTTTACTCGATGTTCTGGCACGCACTCGTCCAGAGCGTCGATGCATATGAACGTGCGCTTCTTGGAAGTGACAGTCTGCAGCATCTTCACAGTATCGGTATGTTGTAGTCTCCGTCCACCAATAAAACTTTTCTGCGCCTCATAGGCTTGCGCCATTTCCTCCGGTAGCTCTCCCAGCCCGACCGCAAGCTGTTTGAGTAGGGCGCCTAGCACGCCCGTTGACGACTGCTCTTGCTGGACTGCGAAGTCAAAGTAGAAGCACGCAACCGCGACATTTTGTCCTCCGGCCCTTTCACACAAGCTATCTATCACCAATGAGCTAACAAAACAGCTTGTCAGCACTCGCATTTCTATTCCGCGAGGTTCGTCGTTGTTACCTAATAAAGGTCTTGCCAACCCCTGGATCCCCAGGGCAGAACAAAGCTGCATTATTGGAGCCACCTCCCCCACTTCCGTCGCACCAGCTTCTGAATTCCTCGGTTTGTAAGAGCCATCCCCCTATATTTTCGACTCGGCGCTCCTGGATGTCTTGGTGGCGTGACTTGGGATCTAGTGGGGATAGCCAGGATAAGATATTAGATCGGTGATCGGCCGCGATAAAGTTGATAGCCGTGTAGCTGTTTAGAGAGTTGATATTATGACTGAAAGGTTGCGACATTTTCTCTTTTTCGAAGGTTAGGATAGTGCGAAAGATGGGCGATGGAGAGTCGGTTTCAGAAATCCTTAAGGACTGAAGGTCATTATTTGCAACCTCTTCCCACCTTAGGATCGCTCTACTTGTATAAATCTCCCTCAGATTTGCGTCGATAAGTTAGCGCCCTGCATGTGCCTGCCGCACCAGGAGCTGAGAATTCCACGCCCCTTTACTCGAGTAAGTGCTATCCTACTCTGCCCATAGGACAATAAAACCTACTTGTACCAGGAAATTTGCGCCGCAGTGCATGAGCGCCCTAAAGCGTCCGCGGCTAAATCCACTAGTTCAGCATTATGCAGGACAGGTACAGTACTCTAGTGCATCAAGCCTCAATGAATCGACCGAAAAGTCTAAGTTACCGTAAGAACTCGAATAATTGGACCCGAGGCTAAGACGTCCGAAATTCCCTCTCTTGGATAGGGGGCGAGCGCACAGCGAAAACCGACCCCCTCAGACCGAGCTTGAGACAAAATAAAAATAAAAAGAGCCAGACCTTACCAGCAGAGGCAACTCCAACGTCCTAGCCTCGGGTCCAACTATTCGGGTTCTTACGGTATATATTACCGAGCTTAAAGAATCACAGCATAGCTCTTCTTAAATGTCGATGCAGGTGGGAACGCACTCTCATATCGGGTTCTGAGAAGATAAGGATAATCTCCCCTCACTATTCGTTGCGACCGCCAAGTAAAGCACCCGCGCAGCTCAGAAGGGCGTAGGGTGGCTGTAAGTTGCTATGTTCCATAATGCAACCTAGCTTTCCTACGATCGATGCATAAATCTGGCAAAACCGCCCGGATAGCCTGAGCCGGAACTCAAAGTGCCGTTGACTACGGTAAAAACTCGGATACGGGGCCGGTGTGTTGTATCGTTGTGGTTGCCTTTCGTAAATTAGTAAGGCGCTATGTATTTTTCTTCTTTTCATTTCGCCCCAGCCGAAGGGTGAGTTGGCTATGACTCCCCTACCCCTATCCGGCCTTATGTTCGGGTTTTTACGGATACAGGAGTGTTCTGTCCGAGCCTAGGTTAATAATACAGGACCCAAGATTTAACCTATCACTAAGAATTACTGAGGTAGAGTAAATCTTCGGTGAGCAACTCTCGGAGGAATCACCGCCCCGCTTCCGATCTTAGCGGACTATGTCCCAAAACATGAATAGAGCTGATTATTCAACACTATAAGGTTATGCGCAGCGAATATAGATTCCAGTGATCTGGCGATGCCGAACTTTTATTGGTACGAACAATTTGGATAGAGAAAAGTTATCAAAGAAACAAAAAGAGATAATGGAATCGTGTACGGTAATGAATGACTTCGACAAAAAGGTAGAAAGACCAAGTGAATAAATAATGAATGCGATGATGAACAGAAAACAAACGAACAAAGGGAAGAACAGGCTTTCTTATATCCTCCGTGAGACGAGACCTTTCCTCCACAGCACACTTCCTGCGCGTGCCATATCTTTGATCAGTTTCTTCCGTATAGTGGCTCTTTCCTACTTCTCAGCCGAATCCCATCCGAGGTGAGAACCCAAGCACCGAGGCTGTGGTTAACCGGTTTGCTGAATACTGAGTGTATAACCGCGGGTGCCATGGTTGTTCGGCTATTGATGATGGTTCGTGTTTCATTGTCGATGTATGGAGGTTTCGATGCTGTTGCACTAGATATGCAGGGTTGATGTCGGAGATAGGTATGAAGCTAATAGTTGTGAGACGTCTTTCGAAGACTTAGTGTGTAACAGGTCGCAGTGATAAGGTTCCTAATCTAACGCGCATGGGAATATATGCAAATGGTGAGCAGTCCAGAACTATCCACGTTCAACACTGATACCAGTCCAGTAGCTGATGTGTGTTCGGTAAAACAGAACCTTACTTCAGTCGGTCTATACACGCTAAAGCAGAGTCAGTTTTTTGTACAGTTATGACCTACCATGCGATCTCAGTTGTTTACACAGGGTAACGTATTTTACCTAGAAGAGAAATGTATAATGCCGTTGAGGTCGCACATCAGGGGTGGGAATAAGGGAGCCACCGCAGGCTCGGGACTCAGCTGGGGCCTAGAGGGGGAAGTAGCAAGAGAGGGTGAGTGGCCGGCTGGCATAAAATCATGGCTTGTGCTATATCAACAAGCCAAAAAGGCGGGGTGAAGTCATGGGATGTCACTCGCTACTGCCTAGCTGCTAGTGTTTGAACTGTAGGGTTACCCAGCGTACTATATGAGATAGCACGATACAGTGGCCCACTGTTATCCGTGCCGGTATAAAAAGACAACTTTGGATCTCAATATAAGTGTGAGAGGGGAGTGTAGGGGGAGTGTTTATATAGGCGCGGAGTGGAGAACCGTGGGTCTGAAGCCGTAATTTAGATTTTTTTGAGTACTGCACCGACGGGGTCATCGTACGCCACCGCAAGCACGGCAGCTAGCCTTGTAACATATGTACCTCAACGCAACACAGTATGAGTAATTCTTAGCTTTCATGGTCAAACGACAGCAATGGTGATTAAAGAAAAAAAATCTGGAGAGATTAGTACCTCGTATACAGCCGAAAAGTCCCAATCACAACCTCCATCCTCTCGGGCATACTCTTAGCTAAACAATTAACCATTAAAAATCAGAGTCCATGAACCCCCAACAATGTTGCACAGCATCTAAGATTGGTTTCTTCAATGTCCAACCACAATACCTTGAAGAATATAGGGATACATTTCTCCAAAAGAGACTTCACTCTTGCCCAGGAACAATCTATAGGTATTGCATATGCTTGTGTGTGATATTTTGTTCCAATCAGCCATAGTTGAGAATGTCCGATGCCAATTGAGGTGAGGAGTTTCAGTGGTAATGAATTAGTTATCGGGAATTCAGTTGGGGTACTTGTCTTGCAACGCTGGCTATCATGCCTACGCGTAACTGTGGCCTGGGTAAATAGGTATCTAAATACAAAAGAAATCTGCAAGGTCATTGGAGTTTCCCAGGTGGAGTTGGAGAAGGGGAGTCATTAGACGTCACTCGCGGATATTTAATGTTCTAACGAACCATAAGTTTGCTTGGCTTACTATCATAGTATGATACATTACAGTGACGTAACGTTATCCGTACCATACAAAAAATCCACTTTCGATCTCGGTGGAGATGTGGGGGGGACTTGCACCAGCTCATAAAGAGGAGGAAAAGATGTCCAATTTGGGTTTTTAAATACAAAATTAACTGCCAGCTTGCAGATAAAAATGTTGTGAGTCAGTTTGGCTCCTACTCTTCAATACCACTCAATACGATTGTAGGTGATGCGAGTGATGTATACCTGAGGCCGTGCATAGATGGTTTCATTGAATTGAGTCTTGATATAAACTAATTTTTGGAGTTTATAATGACATTACGGGACCTGTGGAGTGGAGGTTGAATTTTGGGTTAAGATACTTACTGCATTGACCATTCCTGAAAAGAGAAGGATAGAAAGTGTGGGTAGTCTTTCGGATCCGGTTTTAGGCTCGGGGGTGGAGGATAGTGTTATATAAACATGATCTTCGTCGAACTACATCTATGGTACTAGGAGCCAATCACGACTATAATGTCCTGGTTGATAATTAACTTTGCGTTTCTTTTCACAAGCCATCGGGAATACCGGAATTATGTATCCTTTTCTCTATCCATATCTAAATAATCTACACTTTAGATGGGGGTGGGTGAAGGTGGAAAACAGAGAACTGTGGAAAATTAAAGAAACAGTCAATGCGCGAAGATGTCATATAACCAGAAAGCAAGGAAAAGAGCCACAATGGCTTGAATAATAGAAATATTCCCGACCGACGCCAAACTCTAGACTATAAACAAGAGCTGACAAATCATGACCTGGCGGCGGGAGGAATCGGGGAAGATGTTTGGACGGATATTCCCTTCAACTAAGAGAAAAATCCTTAAGCTGAGGTGCTGTCGTAAGGAGCTTCCGGAAGGAAGAGGAGGGCGGGGAATTAGTGCAAGATCGGGACTCGAACCGCGGCAGGAGGCTGGGCGGGGGTGAGGGGGGACAGTGGCGGTGATGGGCATGCTGCGGGGTTGCTGCGGCCCTGACGGGTGCAACACATGGGTGGTCTGTACTCGGAGGCAGCGGGGGAGTGCCCTGCGCCCTTATGGCAGGCTGGGGGCGGCAGATTCTAGAGGCTGGAGTAGCGCTATGACTCCCTTGTGCCCGTTCTCAACAGCCCAAAATAGTGGCGTTTGGCCGTATCTATCTGGCTTGTCGGGGCTGACATCGTCTCGTGCGAGGAGCATTTTAACCACTTCCTCGTGTCCGTCCCGAGCAGCCCACCAGAGTGGTGTTCGATCGTTGATATTTGGTTTGTCGGGGTTGACGTCGTCTCGCTCGAGTAGTATTTTCACCACCCCCTCATGGCCACTGCAAGCAGCACGCCAGAGCGGTGTTTGGCCTTTGTTATCTGGTTTGTCGGGATTGACGCCGTCTTGTTCGAGCAGCATTTTCACCACTCCCTTGTGTCCACCCAGAGCAGCCCACCAGAGTGGTGTTTGGCCGTCATTATCTGGCTTGTCGGGATCGACGTCGCCTCGTTCGAGTAGTATTTTTACCACCCCATCGTGCCCCCAGTGGGCGGCGATCCAGAGTGGTGTTCGGCCTTCGTTATCCGGTTTGTCGGGATCGATGATGTTTCGTCTGAGCAGTATTTTCACCACTCCCTCGTACCCACTGCGGGCAGCCCACCAGAGTGGTGTTCGACCATCGTTATCCGGCTTGCCGGGGCTGACGCCGTCTGGTTCGAGTAGCATTTTCACTACTCCCTCGTGCCCATTGCGGGCAGCACCAAGGAGTGGTGTTCGGCCGTCGATATCTGGTTTGTCAGGGTTGACGTCGCCTCGTTCGAGTAGTATTTTCGCTACTCCCTCGTGCCCACTCCAAGCAGCACGCCAGAGTGGTGTTCGGCCGTAAATATCTGGTTTGTCGGGGTTGATGTTGTCTCGTCCGAGTAGCATGCTCACCACTCCCTCGTGCCCATTCCTAGAAGCCCATGCGAGAGGCGTGTTACCCCCACAATCCAATTTATTGATATCGCAGCTTTCCATCTCTATCAAACTAGACACAATCTCAATAATCCCGAAGAAAGATGCATAATGCAGATCACTGAACAGGGAAATTTTATCGAAATCAAAAGAATGAATATAGTCTCTCTGTGCTTGCAAGAGAATCCTGGTGGGAATGTGGTTGCCGAAGTCGTCAAATAGTTTTAGCGCAAGCTGTTTCGCGCAATCTGAGAGGTCCCATCTTGCATGGACTCCCCAATATAGAGAAGAATATTCAAGAAATGGTGTATCTTGGAGGGAGGGGGAGGGACTGGTTGAAAAGGCCTTGACCTGCTGAGAATTCAGATAACTTAAACAGGTCTCTGCCATTATCGAGTGAGCTGGGCCGAAAAGCTCGGGATGAGCCCGGAGGTATTCTTGAAGGGTAAAGTGGATTAACCGGGCCGTGGAAGCCTCCTTTCCTACCACAACAAGTCCTTGACAGCAGGCTAGTATTGTACTTATTGAAGGGATATTTTCGGTATTGAGATTCGGCGACCCTATTTCGACCGCTAGGGCGAGGCACAGTTCATCGGCTTTCAAGGGCCGCTCCGAGTGAGATACCCACATCAAAGCGGCCATACCAAGCCTTGTTTTCTCCCCGCCCTGTCCCTTTATCCGACCCAGCGTTGCGCTATAAGCATCCCCTAACCCTAAGCCATTGGCCATTGCGCTGAGCTTTTGTCGCCTGCGATGGATTGTAGTTTCCTGTAGGACCGCACCAATATTCAGCGAGACTAGAAGGAATCTAGATGTGTCAGTCAGTCATGCTCAACGCAGCCCAACGCAGCTTTTCCTAATATTTATTTCTACATACATTTCGGAAACTTCTTCGGGAATTTTCTTCAAGATCTCCGCCTCCAGACTACTGCTCATCGCATCTGGGGTTGTATCATCTTCCAACCTAGAGTGAAGATATCTAATAATATCATCTCTCTTGGTACTTATCCTTAGACTTGTCACACTTCCGGCAAGGCGCTTTCCAATCTCAGGCCAAATGTGCGGTCTTCCGGTCACGAATATTCTGGTACCTGGGGACATTTGGAGAATTTTGTTTAATGAATTCAGCAGCTTGATTCGATGGTCTGGCACACACTCATCCAGAGCGTCGATGCATATGAACGTGCGCTTCTTGGAAATTGCAGTCTGAAGCATTTTCACAGTATCGGTATGTTGTGGTCTTCGTCCACCAATGAAATTTTTCTGCTCCTCATAGACTTGCACCATTTCCTCCGGTAGCTCTCCCAGCCCGACCGCAAGCTGTTTGAGCAAGGCGCCTAGCACACTCGTTGATGACTGCTCATGTTGGGTGGTGAAGTCAAAGTAGAAGCAGGCAACCGCGACATTTTGTCCTCCGGCCCTTTCACACAAGGTATCTATCACTAATGAGCTAGCATCACGGCTTGTCAGTACTCGCACTTCTATTCCGGGAGGTTCGCCGTTGTTACCTAATAAATGTCTTTCCGACCCCTGGATCTCCATAGCAAAACAAAGCTGCGTTATCGGAATCGCCTGCCCCACTGCCTGCGTGCCAGCTTCTGAATTCCTCGGTTTGTAAGAGCCATTCTCCTATATTCTCGACTCGGCGCTCCTGGATGTCTTGATGGCGTGACTTGGGATCTAGTGGGGATAGCCAGGATAAGATACTAGATCGGTGATCGGCAGCGATAAAGTTATTCGACACGTTAATAGCTGTGTAGTTGTTCAAAGAGTTGGTATTTTGACTGAAAGATTGCGACATTTTATCTTTTTCGAGGGTTAGGACAGTGTGAAAGATGAACGATGGAGAGTCGGTTGCCAAAATTGCTAAGCACTGAAGGAGAGCGGGGTCATTTTGTGCAACCTCACCCCACCTTAGGATCACTCTACAAGGTGCAGTGAAACCTCCGATATTTCCCACCTCCAAAACTTCCAACCCTCTAGTAATTCCAGTGTTTGCAGAGCCACCACATTTGACATATGGGAAATCCCTCCGAAAATTCTATACCTCTTGTAGTTTCCAATTCCAGGACATTCCACGGACCTTAATTCCAGAAAAAGTAGTCTTTTATCATAGTTCACAGTGGAAAATAGTCTTTAGTTATGTCTGCCTTGTCCGCACTCTCTTATTTGAATTCATACTCTCTACTCGGTTCTCTGTACATCATATCCAAGTTCTATGCAAAATTTCCTTTTCTCTTAACCATCACGATATATCACTTGAAAGCCAGTCATGTCTGGTCGTCCTGTGCCAAGACCCCTCTCCTCTTTCCATCCCCCATTTATTTCCAGCCTTGTGCTACTCCCTGCCTGCTGGAATTATCGGAGGTTTCACTGTACTCGTATCCCCTACCGCATAAGAGATCTGTTTAAGAAAATGACGCGATCTGGGAAGTGTCTTTCCCTGATTGGAAATAGATTAATGGCATTCGGAGAGCATTCTTCCTTAACTGGAAATAGATCCCTTGGCATTTCAAACTGAGACATTCCACCGCTCTCTTGTGCTCAACCACGGACTAAGGGATAAACCTCCCTCGCATTTGCGCCAATAGCGCCCTACATGTGCCTACCGAACTCAAGTACAGTACCAGGAGCCGGACATGCCACACCCATTATCCTACTCTACTCACAGCACAGTAACGTCTACCATAAACCTTGCGCTGCAGTGCACGAGCGCCCTAAAGGACTTGCGGTCAAGCTCACTGGTTCAGTATTACGCAGGACAAGCACGGTACTCGAGCGCATCAAGCCTCAATAAATCGACCGAAAAACCTAAGTTACATATCACCTAGCTTAAAGAATCACAGCATGGCTCATTCCCGATGTCGATGCAGGTGGGAAGGCGCTCTCATATCGGGTTCTGGGAGGATAAGGATAATCCACCTTGCTATTCGTTGCGACCGCCAAGCAGAGTGCCCGCGCAGCGCAGAAGGGTGTAGGGTGGCTGTAAGTTGCTGTCTTCCATAAGGCAGCCTAGCTTTCCAATGATCGGGGCCTGAATTTGGCAAACCCGCTTGGCTAACCTAAGCCGGAATTCGAAATGCGGTTGACTACCGTAAAAACTCGAATACAAGGCCGGTGTGCTAGGTCGTTGTACTCGTGCAAGTAATTGCCTCCCGTAGTAAGGGACTAAGCCATGCTTTCTTATTTTTTCGCCCCAGCCGAAGGTGAGTTTGTTGCGATTGTCCTACCCCTATCAGAGAGGGGGGGGGTTTTCAACCACATAGCACACCGGCCTTATATTCGAGTTCTTACGAATAGGGGAACGTTCTATCCGAGCCTAGGTTAATAATGCCGGACCCAAGATTTAACTTACCGCTGAAATTTATTAACGGAGGTAGAGTAGATCTCCTGTGAGCAACTCTAGGCGGAATCACCGTACCGCCTCTAGTCTCAGCGAACCATACCCCAAAACATGAATAGAGCCAATACCAGTACAGTAGTTGATAGAGTTTGTTCCGGAAAAAATAACCCTGCTTTAGTCGGTCTATGCAGGCTAAAGCAGAGTTAGTTTTTTTTACACCTATGACCTACCATACGATCTCAGTTGTTTACCTAGAGTAACGCACCCACAAGAGAAATATGCAAGGTCATTGGAGTTCCACATCAAGGGTGGGAATAAGGGAGCCATCACATGCTCGGGACTCACTTAAAGCCTGAATGGGGAAGCAACAAGGGGGCGTGTGGCGGGCAGACACAAAATCATGGTGTCCGCCACACCCTATCAACAAGCACAAAGGGAGGATGAAGTCATAGGATGTCACCCGCTACCACTTAGTGTTCCAACGGTTAGATTATCTAGCGTACTATACGAGATAGCACGACACGGTGGTACTGTTATCCGTGCCAGTACAAGAAAAGACCTTGGATCTCAATAGGTGTGAGAGGGGGGTGTAGTGGGAGTGTTTGCATAGGTGTTGAGTGGAGAGCTGGGAGGTAAGCCGTGATTTAGATTTTTTTTAAGTATCATACTGCATCGACAGGGCCATCACCACGCCACCGTAAGCATGGTAGCTAGCCTTGCAAAATATGTACCTCAACTCAACACCGAACAAGTAATCCCAAGCTTTCATGATCAAACTACAGAAATGGTGATAAAAAATAATAAAATCTCGAGAGGACAGTACCTTGTATACAGTTGATAAGTTCCAATCACAAGCTTCATCCTCTTAGGCATGCTCTCAGTTAATCCAACACGGAAATTAGAGTCCAATAACTCCCAACAATGTTCAACAGCACCTGATATCAGCCATGATACTTTGAATCAAGAATGGAACCTTGTACGGAGTATATTAGTTGAATTTAGTTCAAAAGGGGAATTTGCTCTTACACAAGCATATTCTATAAGAAGTGCTTGTGCTCTAATCAACACTTTGCAAACCATAGTTAAGGCCGTGCGATCCCTATTGGGGGGAGGGGTTTCGGTGGTAATGAATTATCTAAAGTTGAGTTGATGCTCGTATTGCAACACTAGCTATCGTGCCCGCATTCGCGTAATTATGGACAGGTACTTAAATATAAGAGAAATGTGCAAGGTAATTAGGGTTCCCCATGCAGGGCGGGGGCAGGGGAGTCAGCACTAGCCCGGCTCCCAGTTGGGGTTAGGAGGGGGAAGCAGGTGGCGGGGGGACACAAGAATATGGTGTCATAAACAAGTCCTGAGGCTAAATGGAGTCATAAGACGTCACTCGCTGATATTTAATGCTCTAACCACAAGTTTGCCGGCGTCCGATCATAGTGATGCATTGCGGTGACTTACCGTTAGCCGTGCCATATAAAAGACCCACTGTAGATCCCGATGTAGGTATAAGAGGGTGAGAGCTTCCACTGGCATAGCATAAAGAGGGGAAAAGAGACCCAATTTTGGGTATCTACATACAAATTAACTCTCAGTTTGCAGATAAAAAATTTGTGAGTCAGTTTGGCTCCTCCTCCTTCAGTACCACTCAATAAGATTGTACGTAATGCGGGTGACACTTACCTAAGGACGTGCATAAATGGTTTGATTGCATAGTGAGTTTTGATGGACCAATTTTTCGAGTTTATGATGACATTATGAGACCCGTGGAGTGGGGGCTGACTTTCGGGTTAAGAGGCTTACTACATTGAACTTTCCTGGATAGAGAAGGATGGAAAATGTGGGTGATCTTTCGGGTTCGGTTTTATGTTCGGGGCTGGAGGATAGTCAATATAAACATGATCTTCGTTGAACTACACCTATGGTAGGAGCCAATCACGACTGTAATGCCTTAGCTAACATTTAAATTTCTATCGCTTTACAAGAGCCACCATAAATACTAGAATTTTCTATCCTTTTCCCTATCCATATCTAAATAACCCTGGTGTCTGCACTTTAGATTGGGGTGGGGTGGAGGGGAGAAAGGAGATTGTGGAGGGTTAGGGAAACGATGGATGTACGAGGAGGTATAACTAGAAAGCAAGGAAAACAGTAACTGTGGTGGAAATTGTGGGGTGCTGTTCGGAATGCTCTCATGATAGGCGCTTGGTTGTTCGGATAGTTTCTGGGAATACGCTTTGGCTTTGGGAATGCTTTGGCTTTCTGAAAAGCATTCCGGCTGCAGGAATTCGCTTGAGTTTTAGATCGATGCAAGTGCTGGAATGAAGGCGGGAAAACAGCAAGAAAGCGATAGGAGAGCTGTAAGGGCCGGACGCACGGATGTTGGATGATGCCGGAGGCTGTGAGCAGTGGGAGTCCTTGTATTTCCTTTGTTAGCATGAGCACGCAGAAGGAAGGGAGGGCATACGGCAAAGAGGATGGATATGTCCGGTGATCCATGGGAGGATAGGAGGACTTTGTTGTGGTTATATCTACTCCTGTCTTTACCGTTAGTTAGGAGAGCGGGTGCGTTATTGAGCGAAGAGAACTTTCCCGCTCCTGAGTTGTGTGATCATGTTTTCGTTGTGTGAACCCCTGGCGTTTTGTTCGACTGTCGCCACCGTCGATCCGGTGATCAACGTTTAAAAAAACCGGGGAAAAGGTGGACTGGTGTTTCTTTCGATCAAGAGAGAAATATCTAAGCTGAGGTTCTGTCATAAGCGGATTCTGGGAGGAAGAGAAAGGCGTGAATTAGCGTAAGGTGGGGACCTAAACCGCGGGAGGAGGTTAGGGAGGGGTGAGAGGGGGCAGTGGCGGTGATGGGCGTGGTGCGGAGCTGCTGTGGCCCAGGCAGAAATACCACATGGATAATCTGTGTTCGAAGGCAGCAAAGAGGGCGACGGTTCCGCGCCCTTATGACAGGCTGGGGACGGCCGATTCAGGAGGCTGGAGTAGCGCCACAATTTCCTTATGCCCATTCTCAACAGCCCAAAATAGTGGCGTCTGGCCGTATCTATCTGGCTTGTCGGGGCTGACGTCGTCCCGTGCGAGGAGTATTTTCACTACTCCCTCGTGTCCATTCCGAACAGCCCACCAGAGTGGCGTTCGACCGTTGATATTTGGTTTGTCGGGGTTGACATTGTCTCGTTCGAGTAGTATTTTCGCTACTCCCTCGCGCCCCTCGGAGGCGGCGACCCAGAGTGGTGTTCGGCCTTTGTTATCTGGTTTTTCGGGATTGATGTCGTCCCGTTCGAGCAGTATTTTCACCACTCCCTCGTGTCCACCCCGAGCAGCCCACCAGAGTGGTGTTTGGCCGTCATTACCCGGTTTGTCGGGATCGACGTCGCCTCGTTCGAGTAGTATTTTCACCACTCCCTCGTGTCCATTGTAAGCAGCACCGAAGAGTGGTGTTCGGCCGTCGTTATCTAGTTTATCTGGGCTGACGCCGTCTCGTTCGAGCAGTATTTTCACCACTCCCTCGTGCCCATTGCAAGCGGCACCCCAGAGCGGTGCTTGGCCGTCGCAACCCGGTTTGTCGGGGTTGATGTCGTCTTGGCTCAGTAGCATTTTCACCGCTCCCGCATGCCCCTCTGAGGCGGCGGCCCAGAGCGGTGACAGGCCTTCGTTATCTGGTTTGCCGAGGCTAACGTCGTCTCGTCCAAGCAGTATTTCCACCACTCGCTCGTGCCCGTTGCCAGAAGCCCACCAGAGTAGTGTTTTGCCGCCGATATCTTGTTTGTCGGGGTTGACGTCGTCTCGTTCGAATAGTATTTTCGCCACTCCCTCGCGCCCACCCCAAGAAGCCCACCAGAGTGGTGTTCTGCCGTCGTTATCTGGTTTGTCGAGGTTGACGTCGTCTTGTTCGAGTAGGATCTTGACCACTCCGTCGTGCCCCTGGGAGGCGGCGGCCGAGAGCGGTGTTCGGCCTTCGCTATCTGGTTTGTCGGGATTGATGTCATTTCGCTCGAGCAGTAATTTCGCCACTCCCTCGTGCCCCTTGCGAGCAGCCCAGCAGAGTGGTGTTCGGCCGTCGTTATCTGCTTTGTCAGGGTTAACATCGCCCCGTGCGACTAGTATTTTCACCACTCCCTCGTGCCCATTGTAAGCAGCACCTAAGAGTGGTGCTCGGCCCTTGTTATCTGGTTTGTCGGGATTGATCTCGTTTCGTCCGACCAGGAATTTCACCACTCCCTCGTGCCCACTGTAAGCAGCCCACCAGAGTGGTGTTTGGCCGTCGTTATCTGGTTTGTCGGGGTCGACATCGTCTCGTGCGACTAGTATTTTCACCACCCCCTTGTGCCCACTGTAAGCAGCCCACCAGAGTGGTGTTTGGCCGTCGTTATCTGGTTTGTCCGGATTGATGTCATTTCGTCCGAGTAGTATTTTCACCACTCCCTCGTGCCCATTGTAGGCAGCACCCCAGAGTGGCGTTCGGCCGTCGTAATCTGGGCTGTCGAGGCTGACGTCGTCTCGTTCGAGTAGCATTTTCACTACTGCCTCGTGCCCACCCCACGCAGCACCCCAAAGTAGTGTTCGACCGTCGTTATCTGGTTTGTCGGGGTTGGTGTCGCCTCGTCTGAGTAGCATGTTCACCACTCCCTCGTGCCCATTCCTAGAAGCCCACGCTAGAGGTGTATTACCCCCACAATCCATTTTGTTGATATCACAACTCTCCATCGCTATCAAACTGGCTACAATCTCAATGATCCCGAAGAAGGATGCATAATGGAGATCGCTGAACAGGGAAATTTTATCGAAATTAAAAGCATGAATATACAGCTTCTGTGCTTTCAAGAGGATTTTGGTGGGAATGTGGTTGCTGCGGTCGTCAAATAGTTTTAGCGCAAGTTGTTTCGCGCAATCTGAAAGGTCCCGTCTTGCGTGCACTCCCCAATATAGAGAAGAATATTCAAGAAATGGTGTATCCCAGAGAGAGGGGGAGGGACTGGCCGAAAACGCCCGAACCTGCTGAGAATTCAGATAACTTAAGCAGGTCTCTGCCATTGTCGAGTGAACTGGGCCGAAAAGTTCGGGATGAGCCCGGAGATATTCTTGAAGGGTAAAGTGGATTAACCGGACCGTGGGGCCCCCCTTTCCTACTACAAGTCCTTGACAACAGGCTATTATTGTACTTATTGAAGGGATATTTTCGGAATTGAGATTCGGCGACCCTATTTCGACTGCTAGGGCGTGGCACAGTTCATCGGCATTCAAGGGCCGCTCCGAGTGAGATATCCACATCAAAGCGGCTATGCCAAGCCTCGCTTTCTCCCGGCCCTGCCCTTCCACCCGACCTAGCGTTGCACTCTAAGCGCCCCCTAACCCTAAGCCATCGGCCATTGCGCTGAGCTTTTGTCGCCTGCGATAGATTGTAGTTTCTTGTAGGACCGCATCGATATTCAGCGAGACTAGAAGAAATCTGGATGTGTCTGTCAGTCCATGCTTAACGTAACTTAATTCGGCCCCCCCAGTGCCGTTGTTTCTACATACATTTCGGAAACGTCTTCGGGAATTTTCTTCAGGATCTCTGCCTTCAGACTACTGTTCATCGCATCTGGGGTTGTATCATCTTCCAGCCTGGAGCGAAGATATCTAATAATATCATCTCTCTTGGTACTTATCCGTAGACTTGTCACACTTCCGGTAAGGCGCTTTCCAATCTCACGCCGGATGTGTGGCCTTCCGGTTACGAATATTCTGGTACCTGGGGACTTTTGGAGAATTTTGTTCAATGAGTTAAGAAGCTTGACTCGATGTTCTGGCACACACTCGTCCAGAGCGTCGATGCATATGAACGTGCGCTTCTTGGAAATTGTAGTCTGTAGCATCTTCACAGTATCGTTATGCTGCGGTCTTCGTCCACCAATGAAATTCATCTGCTCCTCATAGGCTTGCACCATTTCCTCCGGTAGCTCTCCCAACCCGGCCGCGAGCTGTTTGAGCAAGGCGCCTAGCACACTCGTTGACGACTGCTCTTGTTGGATTGCGAAGTCAAAGTAGAAGCACGCGATCGCAACATTTTGTCCCCCGGCCCACTGACATAAGGTATCTATCACCAATGAGCTAACATCACGGCTTGTTAGTACTCGCACTCCCATTCCACGAGGTTCGCCGTTGTTACCTAATAAATGTCTTTCCGACCCCTGGGTCTCCATAGCAAAACAAAGCTGCGTTATGGGGATCACCTGCGCCACTGCCGGCGTGCCAGATTCTGAATTCCTCGGTTTGTAAGAGCCATTCTCCTATATTTTCGACTCGGCGCTCCTGAATGTCTTGATGCCGTGACTTGGGATCTAGTGGGGAGAGCCATGCAAGGATATTAGATCGGTGATCAGCAGCCATAAAGTTATTCGACACGTTAATTGCCGTGTAGCTGTTCAAAGAGTTGAGGTTATGGCTGAAAGATTGCGACATTTTCCCTTTTTCGGAGGTTAGGATAGTGTGAAAGACGGTGGAGAGGGTCGGTTACGAGAATTTTTAAAGACAGAAGAGCGGGGTCATTGTGTACTCGTACAGCCTCGCCATACCGCATTATTTGGTTTAACTGGAAATGGCGCTAAGGCTCAGGGATCGACGTGCGTCACAAAAAGAGGGGGTGGCAAATTAAGCGAATATCAAGACAAATGCG
>Ga0307510_10002905_pt1 | contig 19716 bp, 31 predicted proteins | sample 12_EM_MG_FD_207224 | JGI IMG/M metagenome (GOLD analysis project Ga0307510, IMG submission 207224) | Populus trichocarpa ectomycorrhiza microbial communities from riparian zone in the Pacific Northwest, United States - 12_EM | ecosystem: Host-associated > Plants > Roots > Unclassified | place...
TGCCTTTCTCGGGGAGCTCGACGAATACGACGTCGCCGAGGCTTTTCTGCGCATAGTCCGTGATGGACACCGTCCCGACACCACGCTCGTCGTCAAACGCGATTAACTCATGATCTGGCGTGTATCGTTTCGCTGGAGGTCAAGTGTGAAATCAATTCTTTGTTTTTGGTCGTGCGGGCAGGTGTGGGGACTGCCGAGGACTCACTGATGATGGTGCGCCTGAGAGAGAGCGAAACAGGGCGTAAAGCATGCCGATTGGATGCGCCCCAGGTACGCAGTGCACTGGTTAGGCTTGATGTATACCGCAGAGAGTGCATGCTTGTTCAAGTCGTTCAAGTGGGTTGGACGCCGAGTTGAGGACGCCAATCCAATCACTCTTTAGCTTAGCCTGGCGCGGTCACGGTATTACGTAGCTAATGCCAACAGGTACGCGATTCAAACACCGCCCGTCGCAACAAGTACGGGTTCACTCAAACTGACGTCCATTAAATCTAAGCGTGTACTAAATACGACGAGCGGGGAGCAAAAGTGCGGCGTGAAGCATAGGCTGGTAGGTGGGAGTGGTGGTTATTGTTATTAGCCTATAAGAATGCGCAAGGGGTTTTTCCGTGCGTGGGTGTGAATGGACAGTAATGGCCAATGGCCCTTTTCACGCAAGAGTTTTAGTGACGATGCCAGTCCCGACTATTCAGGATGATCATTAAATGATTTCGTGAGTTGTCAAAAGAAGACTCACTCGTCTTTCCGCCTTCCCGCAGGGTAAAGCTGTGGTTACTCGTGAGAAGAAGGCGGTGCTCAACAAAGAAACGCGACATACCGAGAGCCAGCCTCGGCGGCGACATCATGCACAAGGGTGCAAACCATTTCAACGTTATCGCCAGGCATCACCTAACGAAGATTAGAACGGCGTGTAAACTGATAGGGCATGAGGCCTGGCACACCATTTTCTCGGCTGCATCAGGAGTGCCCTCGGGCCATGTCAGTGCGGTGGTGATATCAGCGGTACCAAGAAACAGTTGAGGCCGGTAGTTGCTCATAAAAGGATTGAAGCGGCCACCTTGATGTGTTCCTGCTATGAGTGGTGCTTTCTCAGAATAGGGGTATTGACGACATGCCTTCATCCTTTGTTAACACCTGCATGGAACATGAGTTCAGATTCCCAAATTGTATCCATGATGACAGTACTCACGTAGATCTGGGCCTGGAACTTTGTAGTTGGTTTCATAGAACCTGGAGCGATGACGACCTGGCCACGTTTCATTTGTTCACGTTTGACGCCGCGGAGGAGGGCACCCATGTTGTCGCCGGCCTCGCCCTGACAAATATTAAGTATAAAGCAATGGAAACTGAATAACCACGTACTCGGTCCAATTCCTTGTGGAACATCTCTGATCATGGTCAGCTGATGGTCCAGGGAGCAAACTGGTTCGTTCTCACCAACGCCTGTAAGTGTGGTTTTGAAGTGTGCGCCAAGGCCGACAACCTCAACTTCAGTCCCTTTGGTAATGACGCCACGCTCAACCCGACCAGTGGCGACGGTACCACGACCAGAGATCGAAAAGACGTCTGACACGCCCTGTGATAAAAATATGGGAAGACCGTTGCGAACTACACACCTTCGACGTGCATAAGGAACGGCTTCTCCAAGTCACCTACGCCGCATGAAATCATCTCGAGTGCCGTGATACAGAAAGTACTCACGAGGAGGCAGCTCCAACCACTCGTCACAAGCTTTGATCAATTCGGCGATTTTCTGCTCACCGGTCTCAGGGTCCCGGCCCTCCAGAGCAGCTAGAGCAGAACCCATGACAATGGGAGTATTCTCTCCATCAAAGTTGTATGTCGAGAGCAGGTCTCGCATCTCCATATCTACGAGTTCCAACATCTCGGGGTCTGATATTTGGTCCACTTTGTTGATAAAGACGACCAGCTTTTTGATGCCGACTTGGCGCGCAAGGAGTAGGTGTTCACGAGTCTGAGGCATTTGTCCATCTGTCGCTGACACGACGATGATAGCGCCATCCATTTGGGCAGCGCCAGTGATCATATTCTTTATGTCTAGATAAGTGCAACATTGAGCCAGCTCTGGAAGGAGAAGTAAACGCAGACCCACAGTCCGCGTGACCCGGGCAGTCAATATGACCATAGTGACGGGAGTCGGTTTCATACTCGACATGGGCAGAGTTGATCGTGATGCCGCGGGCCTTTTCTTCTGGCGCCTTGTCAATTTCGGCGTAATTCGTGAACTTGGCCCCGCCCTTGTTGGAGAGAACCTTGGTGATGGCGGCGGTCAAGGTCGTTTTGCCATGGTCGACGTGACCTTAGGTTTTGGAATTAGTGACAGTGAAGGAACCCGAGAGGATAATTACCTATGGTCCCGATGTTCATATGTGGCTTTGCACGAGAGAACTTGGAGGCAGCCGCGTCAGCATAGCCCCGCACAGGAGCTGTCAACGATTGAGTGGGTGTTGAAGCTAACAAAGAGAACGCGAACCATAGGAAAACCCAGCTTTGAAGGATGAGGGGGGAACATGAACAGAACGCGACAGGGACACGACTTGACGTGACACCGTGAATGTGCGCGACAAAGTTGCTGTGACGAGACGTGAGTTTGACTAACAAATGAAAAGAAGATGGTGGTGATAGATGTACTTCTTGAGCAAGTTCTACGGGCACCGGCCTTGAAAGGAGCGAGTTGAATGCGCAACATGATTGAGTGAGTGACCCGACTCTGGTTGAGATTTTTAATACAAACAGCTATGGTTAGGGTTTCATATCCCCACCCACACACCAACTGGACCACCCTTTCCAATTCCGTCCTTCCTGGTAAATATGACAGACAGACAGGAGCTCATTCGCAATGCCGTTTCGTTCCTTACAGACCCCAAGGTCATTTACAGTTGTATCTCTCTATCATCGAGTCATCTCAACGTTATGTCCAGACTCAAGTATCCCCGTTGGCACAGCGTGTCCAGTTTCTCGAAGCCAAGGGACTCACTGGACCCGAGATCGAGGAAGCGATGAGGCAGGCCAATAGATCTGGCCCACATCCGTCCCACATTCAGCAGCCTCCGTATGGTCCCGTATATGGTCCTCTTCCTTACGCGCCCCAACCTAACCCTGTATGGGACTGGCGTGACTACTTTGTGCGTGATACACATGGCTTCATTACACCCGGACAACTGATGACATGAACGACAGATCACTGCTGTGGTCTCCGGCTCGTTAGCATATGGTGCGGTGGCCCTTGCGAGGGTACGGGTACGGTATTGGATAAATTACTCGGTACTGATTCGTTCCACGTGATTAGAAATACCTTTTCCCGCATCTCCAACCACCGTCATCTACCGCTTACCAGGAAGACCGGGATGCGTTAACTGCCCAGTTTGACGCGGCGGAAGCTCTTCTGAAAGAGATCCGTGCTGAGACGTCCGCGGTCAAGGTCGCCGTAGAAAATCAACAAGGAAAGGTCGACAAAGCCACCGCAGATGTTGAGACAGCCGTGCAACAGATGAGAGAAGGAGAAACAAAAGCACGAGATGAGATGCGGGAGATAAGAGAAGAAGTGAACAATATCAGAGAGATGGTTCCAAAGGTGACAGCCCTTCCTTCCGCGTAACGAATGAATGTTCACGGTGAACATCTAGATGATTGAAAAGAACAAGGAAGCGCAGACACAGTCATTAGGAGAACTGCAGCAGGAGCTCAAGTCTTTGAAAACACTATTGCTAAGTCGCACACCAGGCACGTCTACACCCGCACCACCTTTGCCCAGCTTCCCTCCCCGACCTTCAATACCTGCGTGGCAATTGTCGGGTTCGACCAGCAGCCCAGCGAGTTCGTCTTTGGATACTTATGCGACGAGTGTTTCTCCACCTTTACCATTCTTGACGAACGGTAAAGGGAAGGAGGTGGCGGAGAGCACTAATGAGGCCGATGGTTCATAGCTGTACTACTTACGTAATTCAATTTGCTAGCTAGTGGTGGGAAAGAGTTCGATACGTTTATACGCAGTACGCGACCTTGAGTCCGACTTGTCGATTGCATGTTCTCGCAATTCAGAAATGTCGTCGAAGGCTTGGCACAACCACGTGTACCACAGGCCTCTCCCCGTCGTTCAGGCTCTCTTGAACGCGCCTCGTCATTAGCGGAACGACCTCACAAAGCTAGGCTTGAAGAGAGGCTCCGCGCGTCTTTCACCGTTGGCGATTTGTCCACTCCCAGTACGCCCCCCGCATCGTCACGCGTTTCTCCTACCCCTCAGTTTGTCGCCGAGCATCCATTGTCCGTTGATCACCCGTTGTCGCCAGCGGCAATACCCTTGCCGAACTCTCCTCCTCCGAATGGCCGAGACTCGGACCATGACGTCCTTCCCTTGGGCCCGTCTCTCACGCTACCCGACCCATTACCCATCGCTGAATCAAGCTCGGTGATCGATTCCGAACCTATCAACCAACATTCCCCCCCAGAATCGCTCCCGGCAGACACCCCAATAACATCGCAAGTACCAGAGCAAAGCGCAGCGGTATCTGAGGAGGGCACCGGGGGACAGGACACCACCCAGTCCATCATTATTCCCGAAAATTCTTATGACCAAGACGATGAAGTGTCGAATGCGTCTGTCGTGGAGACAACTCACGAAGACCAACACGAATCGGGCGAGGTTCCTATGCCTACCGAGGAGTCTCAATCCGGGCATTCTGCTTCTGCCGATGTTGAGTCTCTTCAGGAACGACTAAAGTTGATGGAACAACGGTTTGCTGGTCAGTAGCGACCATTTGTTCTCTCACGATACTGGACCCTCATTCCGAGCAGATGTTTCTGAGTCGTTAGCAAAGCTGCAAGCGGAGAGATTGGCTGCTGACAAGATCCTTCAAGAAATGACGTCTCTAAAAGGCTGTCAAGACGCCGATGGGCTGCGGGATTATTTGCAGAATGCACAGCTCAAAGTGGAGGTGAGAAATCATGTATTTTCCTGTCCCGATTTGGCTCACATAGACCAGATTTCGCAGGACGAAGTCAAACGCCTGACAGGAAAACTAACCCGTGCGATGCATCTCTATCCTCGTTCTACCACGTCGCTAAAATACACATAGGTCAAGAAGAACGGATCGGGGAACTGCGTGAAACCCACCGTCTTGAATCCGCGTCTCAGATCCAACTTGTAGACGAGCTGCGTAGTCAAATACAACAGAACGAGGCCCTCTTGAAAGCAGCCCGAAGCTCGAGCTCACAGCTGGAGGCAGATGTCGCGAAGAAGAAGACCGAAACAGATCAGTTGCGCGCCGAAGTTGAAAAGTTCAGTGGGCTAGCGAAGGACGAGGAAGAAAAGCGCAACAAAGCCGTCAGCCTACTCAAGACCGTTCGGCAAAAGTTGGTGAAGGCGGAGAAAGAGCGCGATGATTCTCTCAAAGAGGCGGCAACAGCCAAGGAAGGCCAGAAGACCGAGCGCGACAAAGAACAACTCGAACGCGAAAAGCTGCAAGGCGAGCTCAACAAGCTCAAGGTCGAGAAGGAGGTGTCTCTTGCGGACCTTAGGGCCCAATTCGAGAAGGACATGATGGTATCTAAACAGCGATCTGAGAGAGAAGTCGCCGCTCTACGCGGCCAGTTCGAGCTCGAAACTGTTGCGGCCAAGGTCTTCCCTGATTACTTCTAGTCTGCTTAATGCTGACAATGTGGTCTAGTCTAGCCACGAGCATTCTATGGGTTTAAAAAACGCTCAAATTGATCGCCTCGAGAGGTCCAACCAATCCTTATCGGCCGAGAAGGACAATTTGTTCGATCAACTTCAGATACGGCAGGCAGAAGTCGAATCTGCTCAATCCCTACTCGAAGTTCTTCAGAGTCAGAATACCGAACTTCAATACCAAGTCCGAGAGAAAGACGGTCGCATTTCCATCCTTAACGAGGAACTGAGCGATTCCCGTCAAGGACAGCGCTTTGGCTCCTCGGACCCCTCCACGTCTCCCGAAGAAGTGGCGAAGCTCCTCGCGGCTGCAGATGCAAGGCACGAAGCAAAACTATCCGTGCTGAAGCAGAAGCTGGCCAGCATGGAAGCCGAGAGGGTGGAAGTGGAGTCCGAATGGAGACGAAAAGTCGAGGCCAAGGTACAAGAGGCCCAGAGGTGGAAGTCCGTGGTCGATACGGCCTCCCAGAGTCGGCAGGTCGACGACGACCGTATGCAGGACTTGCAAGCAGAGATGGAAAAGCTCAGATCGGCAGCGCGCACGCGTGACCACGAAGTGTCTCAACTTAGAGAACAGATCGAACGACTGACACTTGAAGGGGTGGGACTTGCCCTTTCTCGTTCACATCGCTCTGCTGAACATTATGCTATATAGGAAACTACTAGACAGCAGATTTCTGAGCAGGTCAAGAATATCTCCACCTTGGATCACCAGTTAGAGGAGATCACGGCCAAAGAACTCCAAGTTAGAGCACATAACAAGGCATGATGTCATTTCCTCACCATGAATAGATCGTCTCACATGGGGTATTACAGACTCTTCGCGAAGAGCTGCGTAAAGTGCAGTCTTCAGCCGCATTACTAGATCGTCAGCGGGGTCCTGGTGTCGGCTACTGGAGCTCTGCAAGTGCTCCCGACGTCAGTGGGCCTCTTTCCCCTATGTCTCCTCGTCCATCTGGCTCTTCGCGGCCAGAATCACCTGTTACCAAGGGCAACGATGAGGACATCAATCTCGAATACCTCAGAAACGTCATCCTTCAATTCCTTGAACATAAAGAGATGAGGGTACGTTTGTGCTGTACTGCGTCATAAACCACGTCCTGATCAAATTTCGTTGAAGCCGGATATGGTTCGCGTGTTGTCCACCATTCTGCGATTTACACCACAGGAAACTCGCAGGCTCGTCGCCAAAGTATGACCGTACGTACCTTGTGTCTGTGTCGGAACGTTGGGGGTTCAGTACCTACCTTACACTAGTGTGCTCCTTCACATTACTATACCCCGCAATTTTGTAATCTGGCAATGCTTGTTTAATTTATGTTGTCTTGCTATGCTTTTAATAGTCAACGCGTGCTTGTTCCACATCTCACATGGATCAAGGTGGGCCACCTCTCGGCTCTCCTTGAAGTCCCAGTAAAATTAACCTTGGATACTGTAATTACAGAAAGAATACAAGAGAAAACCATCAACTTCTAAATGATGAACAAATTCGTATTTGTACCGTGTCGCCCTCCTAGCCCGTTACCACCCACACGCGAGTGGGCGGAAGGGAACGCTCCGCCGAGGGAGCAATAATGACATGACAATCAGTGGAGTTAGTAATCTAATCAATCTAGTAGTGTACAGTATGGGAATGGGCCGTCGTCGCGAGATATTTTCAGACCCAGCTCCAGCTCATATCGTCGAGGCGACCGACGGACAAGGCAGCAAGCTGCGAGAACGCTGCAGGACTGAAATCCAGATCAGTCTCCTGACAGGCCTCGCATCGGTCGGTGACGGTGGTGGTCACGCCCTTCCCCTGGTCTGAAACACAACAACGATGGGTCAACAAGCCCTGATGTCCCATTCTACGCGAGCTTGAATGAACTTACAGGTAGCCGTAATCTTGGTGCCGCAGACGGGGTTGCTGTTTGGGTTGACGCCGTCGTAACCGCTACGAGGAGCAGATTGTAGCCTGAAGAAGAGAGAGACAAGAAGGTGAGCTCACGGGTACGTGTCGAAAAGACTGTGTGAAACTGCGGCGATGTAGTCCGAGTCAGTGTTCGTGATACCGCACGCGCCCAGTCCAGGGTCGTACCAGGTGCCTAGTGCAAAGCGAAAGCGCGACTCATTGGAATCAGATATATCACCTGAAAGAGGAGAAAAGTGAACTGACCCTGGCCGACTTGGGATCCAGCAAGGAAGCCAGCAGCCGCAGCACAGCGCACAGAAATCTCGCCAACAGAGATGGCGTGGGGCGCGGCAAGGGCAGCAGCAGCAAGGCTCGCGGCGATCAGAAGGGGAGCGAAAACCCGCATTATGCTGTGCTTTTTTGACTCTAGATAGAAACGAAAAGGAGATGAAGACAAGTGGTGACCCGAATGAAGAAGCGTCGAAAAAAGAACAAAACCGAAAAGATGGGAGGAGGATAGACCGAATGAATGTCTGACGGCCTGGACCCAATGAGCTATCCAAAGCCGGTCTTATAGCACTGCAAGCAGGGGTACCGGGGCATCGACTTTTTTTCAGGGCCGTTGTTTCGTCCATTGAGTAGCCAAGTCGCAGTACAAGAACTGAGGCTGGGGACCAATAGCAGGGAACTGGGATGATCAACTCCCGAAAACAAGGACAAAAAGGGTAGAGAATGAAGGTCGCCGCAGGCCATGAAACGGGAAACGGACAAATCGGACCAGATGACGCTAGAAAAGAAAAGAAAAGGAGAAACACAACGGTCTCAGTGACCTCAAAGTGAGACGGGTTCATCACGTAAGAATGTTTACGAGCACCCCCGAAACTGGGGTAGGTTGTAAACGTGCGATTAGGTTGATCTTTAACACCCAGCGGACCTGGGTGGATGTAGTTAGTATCTACTCGATGTAAAGATCTCATCACAATGATTCCACGTGAGTCGACACACAAGTGATAATTTTCATTGGAACACCTCATGATTAGCATCCGTACCGGCTCTAGCTGCATACATCTTCACAAGGCTCAAGCTCGACGTCCCTTCTAGCGTTTTAGCATAGGCATCTGCCTGACCCAATAGCAGCATGCTCTCTAAACGACTTGGTTCGGGGGGTATCTTGAATAGGCGACCGACGTCCTCTTCTGGGAGTGGCGCCAGCCCTTGAGCCACCCTATTAGCACTCTCTTCCTTTCGTTTCGCAATGTAAGCATCTGCGCGCGCTGTTTCGCGGGCAATTTGGCGAATGTGATACGCGAGGTTGCCCTCCTCGGTTTTGTAATTGTCGATTGCTTCGACGACATTCTCCAGATTTTTCGTGAGAGTGGGATTCCCGAGATCCAGTGTCGAATACAAGGGAGATAGGGGAGTATGGTGTACATCGGAATGTAGGGCTTGCTTCGACGATGTGGGGCAGGGTTCGGATAGAGTGGTGAGGAAGGCGCTTAATAGCGGATTGGTCCTGACTTTCAATGGAATTTCCTCCAGAATAGAAGTGAACGTCAGTTTGTGGTTTGTCATGCTGTGGGCATGGGCACATTAGGTCGGGACCTGAGCACAGGGAAAAGGACGAATGATAACTCACGACTTGGCACTGAAGCGAGGTTTCCGGTAAGCCCGAAGGAAATCTTTGGAAAGTCTGAATGCACGAAAAGAGGCATTTCCTCGATTGGATTGAGATAAGTCTGATGTAGCAAGAACAATTGTCGGTTCTTGTGCCTGTACAGGTAGAACAAAAAAAAGATACCATGCACAACTACGACACCTCCATGCCGGAGTTTTTCCTGGTGGATAGCTTGGGTGTCGACGAGGGACTGGCCAAAGAAGGCCCCCATCGTTGTGGACTGATAGAAGCCTATAACACTATCATCTGCGCGCACCTCCTTGAGTGCACGTAGCATTGAAGTCTGGTAGCGACCTGACAAATAGGTATGCATGGCACCTTCATACATCGAAAGAAGCTAAGGACATACTTGTCGTTTTTGATGACTTTTCGTCATCGTCTCCAGAAGTGTGTGGCAAAGGGAAGGAATTGGTCACTTCTAAAACACCATCGAGGTCCAGTCCGAGAAGTAAACCGTGGACTGCTGAGTGGGATTCTGAGCTGTGTTTGATGATTTTCGAAACGACCTATAGTACCAAAGTCTATAGCAAGCGAAATGAGGGGCAACCACGGCTGGACAAACCAATCCTTCAAGTTGAACCAAATTGAGTGGGATTTCAGCTTCCATATCAACGAGTTTTGACATTGAAGCAGGAATGGGTTCGTGAACGGGGGCAGCTGGAACCGATGCCGCCTGTGGTGCTGGTAATGATGCCGCAATAGCGGCTGCCATAGACGTAGCCATTGTTAGTGCCGTATGGTTGGAGTAGGAGTAGATGAGATGATGGGATGAAAAATAGCACCGTGTAACCCCGGCCGGAACACGGCACCGGCACCGGGACTGAGCGCTGAGCAATCGCAATCGCTGGGCTGGGTCAACACATAACACACTGTCCTTTCCAACCATCATGGGCCCCTCTCGTACTGCCCGTCTATATTTCCTACTCGTCTTGGATTTGGTCTTCTTTATACTTGAAATATCCATCGGTCAGTCAATATTCTCCATCTTTTCATTTTCGTTACTCATTCATCCTTTACACCCAGGTTACGCTGTTGGCTCTCTCGCGCTCGTCGCAGACAGCTTCCACATGCTCAAGTATTCCCATTAGTCCCTACTCTCTTCAAGTCTTTGATTTCTCCTCGTTCAGCGATGTAGTCAGCCTGATCATAGCCCTCTATGCTATCAAGGCTAGCTACCTCACTCGATTTGCACTGCTCAACGCTGACGTTGAATTAGCTCACTGCAAGCTCCACTCCGACCACCCAATACACCTACGGTTGGCACAGAGCGGAAATTCTTGCGGCCCTCGTTAACGGCGTCTTTTTATTGGCTCTTTGCTTCACTATCACCCTCGAGGCACTGGAGCGTTTCTTTAGCACGCCAGGTGCGTCTGCCATGCCACTCGTTCTGTACCAGACTTATTAGGTCGCAGATATCTCCAATCCTAAGCTCATCGTCGTGGTGGGATCATGCGGACTAATATCAAATATCATTGGCCTCTTTTTGTTTCACGGTCAGAGCTATGTTGTGGCTAATCTGTCTCCAACTGATCGCACCACAGAGCATGCCCATGGCCATGATCATTCACATCACTCTGCCAAGTCCTCCAAGGCCCCCAGCGTTCGCTCCGCTACACTTGAGTTCGTTGCGCCTATCACATCTCCTGTCGCAATTCGCCAAGCCCGTCCACCGGCACATCATAGTGGCTCTTATTCGTCACTCTATGGTCACCCAGCAGCTACCCGGGCATCCTTCGTACAGACGGCTCACAATATCGCCCGAGGTTCATCCCCGGCACCCGCTGATCGTACCCATAAGTCTCGGACCCGGTCCTCACTAGATCCGTGGCCCCAAGATTCGGTTATTATTAGCAGTCCCCCATATGAACATGAAGAACACGAGATACCCAGTGCGGACATTGCCATATCAGCGAGTGCTCCCCATGAACGAACCAGCCTACTCTGGCGGCCACCTATCACCACCTCTTCCGCCATATCCACTTCTGAGGACTCTGATCACGAGAGTCATGTCCATCCCCAGAGGCGATCCCATGGTGGCTCCATGAATATGAAAGCTCTGCTTTTGCATGTCATTGGCGATGCTTTGGGCAATGTTGGAGTCATCGCGACAGGGCTCATTATTTGGCTGACTTCATGGAGCTTCAAGTATTATTGTGACCCTATCATCAGCTTGGTTATCACCGTTATCATTTGCCAATCTGCCTTACCTCTTGGTGACTTTTCTGCTATTCACCGCTTAACGCAATCTTAACATGATCCGTCTAGTCCGCAGTACATCCTTCATCCTACTTCAGGGCGTCCCTCCGGAAGTCTCATTAGAAGATGTCAAATCTGAAATCCTTGCCGTCGGGGGCGTGCTCTCTGTTCACGAACTGCATATATGGCAGCTCTCAGAAACCAAGATCATTGCCTCTGTTCATATAAATGTTTCTCATGAAGTGGACTTCATGCAAGTTGCATCCGGTATTCGACAGATCTTACTCCAGCACGGAATACACTCGAGTACCATACAACCCGAATACCTTCCGGCGCGGGGCACTACACCGGAAGAAAGCCCAAAAGTACGCTACTCAGCCAAACATGAAGTCCGCTCAACTGATTGCCACTCTTCATAGCACATGAGTTGCCTCATATCCTGTCCACCTGACAGCGCATGTTGCGTGGACCAAGCATGCTGTCGTAAGTTTGAAGCAAATATTTGTTGTGCGCATCGTGTGTTAATTCGGTTTTATCAGCTTCGTACGCGGCAACTCCCCAAGAACACTCCCCAGAACCATAGTTTACCCCATAGTACAACGGCACTCCAATAGAGTTTGCCTGCTTCCGAGAGTTCCAATTAATTTTGAACATAGAAAAACCGACAGCTGTCGTAAAGAACTGAGTATCTGGAGTCATAGTATTCCTTTTTTTTGTAACAGTGAACATACCAGAGAACAAATACCAGATGCGCAGACATATGATTCGACAAGTGAAGCAGTGAGCGCTATGAGCAATCACACTCATCACCCAAGGACCCGGAAACCGTTCCCAGTTGCGCGACATGAGACACGTATGTTGTTGATATGCATCTTTTTGAGCCAGTCAAACAGATTGAACGCACCGGAACCGCGTGCGATAGATGGAGTACAGTCACCAACATCGTCTACGAACGATGGAATGCCCATGGCAGTCTGCCTTACTTCTTGTCCGATGCGCAGTGTCGTGAAACCCATTATCGTCCCAACGAACAACCCCAACCAATTGTCACGTGCTCACAGTAGATTTCCCGCCGTAAGGCCAACCATGCGCGTGGTTATAAGTATTTTTTTATTGCTGAAAGCGCGGATGAAGTCAAAGTGGGTAGAAAATTATAGACCGCGTTCTAATCCCCCGATGTGACACGTATCTCAGTTTCAATCACGATCAAACTTCGGTCTTGAAGACGGGGAAACTCGTGACGAAAGTCTGCGACGAAGTTAATCGTTGGGCGATCAGTTTCCCCTTCGAACTACTTTTTCTATGACGCAGATCCAACGCGAGCCTGCTCGCCATGGAAGAACTCGACGAACCGAGCGGGTACACTTGCTCCCCGCTGGTTGCGTACAAAGCACGCTCCAGCTGCAGTGCGGCCATCAAGGACGAAGATATAATGGCGATGAGGAGCTCCAAGTCACCGGCCATGGGCTGTCCAAGCTTGACGTTGTCGAACGTGTCGATGAGGGATGGCAGGACGTTGTGGAGAAATATGGGTAGCAGCGGAGGGGTCCGCAGAGCCCGAGGCGTCGCGAGGACAAAGACGGCCAAGCGTTTGGCCGCGTCGGCGGTCGCATCCGTCTTGATGATCAGGTTGAGCTCCAACCAGAACATTTGGAGGAACTCGGTCGCGGGAGTTTCGGCTAGACATGCGGCAACATTGAGGAATGGAGGTTTCCCCGATTGAATCAGGGCAAGCGCATTTCGAACGGCCCTGGGAGATTGGTCGGCCAAGTAGGGGGAGGAGCTATTCAGGATAGGTTCTTCGTCGGGTCAGTGGGGGACTTTAGAAGGTATGGATAAAGATAGCAAACCTGAGGCGGTAATTCCCGTCGCCTTGATGACTTCTTGGCGCAGAGCCGCGACATCGAAAGGCTGGGCACCTCCCCGCCATTCTGATAGCAACCTCACGACACTGGGTCCACAGAGAGTCAATACAGGTCGGGGGATTTTCTGTGACAACATTATTGTACGTAGGACATTAAGATATTGTGGCGACTGGAACCTGATTCGAGTCAGTTATCATGATCACGCGGATGACAAGTGTTCCTACCTTGTTACTCTGATCTGTCTCACGAGCACCAGTATGATTCCAGGAAGAGTCCATCCAAGAAGCGGTCCCAAGAAGTAAGTGATTCCATTATGGAGCACGTCGAGTTCAAGTTTGCGCTCAGCGGCAGCCCGGAGAGCATGTACGAACACAGTCGCAGCGATTGCTAACAGGGTCTTTGGTCGCGTTGAACTGAAAGCGATTGTGTGATGAAAGGATGGAAAGACTCGACAAGTGACTTACCGAAGAACTCCATCTTCGATGCCCTCGCTATTTTTATCAAATAGCGCCTTGAACCAAGTTTTGAAGGCCCTGGCCTCTGGTGTAAGGGTTGACGGCATAACAAGAGCATCAGTTCTTCGAAGATAGCTTATGTCAATGACCTTGTTGTTATGTTTCAATGTATCCGAGATCTGGAAAGTGTCGAATTAGTTGAGAGCTTCAGAGAATCTAGCTAGCTACCTTGAATCTAGCTATTGCTAGCTGAGCGAATAAGACAACATCCCCAAGATTGCTGACAGCGCTTTGAGGATCACCTGAGAGCCATGACTATAACCCACATTTCCATACGATCGTCGACGTACCGACAGCCTCACAATCATACTCTTCCACGAAGCCTAGGGCACATGATACCAGCGCGGGCAACTCGACATGCAGCGAAACGAGGTCCAGAGCAGCCTCGTTCGTTGAGAGAACCCTTGAGATGTGGCCAAGCGTCTCAACGTCGAGACTAGACGATGCAGTATGGACGCGCTTTTTGCCAAAATGAGTGCATCACATGAGGTGATGTCTCAAAGAAGCATACCTTCTGGACTAGTTCGGCGAACGTCGCATGGGAAATGGGGTCAGAGTAAACCCTTTGTAGAAGCGCTTGTGTGTCAGCTGCACTCAAATCAGGCGAGAACTTCTGGTTCAGACAATACTATTTCTTGTGATGAGCCATCGTTGATGTATCATTATGAGAAATGCGAACTACATACAGAAAATTCGGCGCCAGCTTCACGCGCCTCAGTTTGTAGACGAGATGGGATCTCGCTAGAAAGGCTAGAGTCTATCCTAGCAGCGAAGGTCTGATCAAGAAGGCCAGAGGAGAGTAACTGATATGTAAAGGCCCGCGTGAATGACACTGCTCTACAGACGGTATCAGGCATGCCATCGAAGAAAAGAGAGCACACGTCACTTGTCTGAGTTTTCGAGCGAATGGCTATTCCCTACGAGAGACCACATGTGCTCATAGTGCGTTAATGAAGATGTGAGAGGGCCCCCGAGCGAAAGCGCGCCCCAAGCTTCCCGCAGGTCCGCCCGCTGAACAGAAGGCGTGAGTTCGAGAAAATAAGACGTCAATGGAGGAACGGACGTATTCCATAGACGTGATTTTGTCCGTTCCCAACGCTCGTTCGCATAAAACCAACAAGCGAGGAAGCTAGCACGACTGTTTTTTAGCGAAGAAGCACAGAACATAGAGCGAGGGACATAATTACACGGCCAGCAAGGAAGGCGTTCCACAACGAGAGCGGCCGTTTGCTCGTCACATGTGCCAAGTCCATCAGCAAACAAGTGACGGCGGACTGAAAAAGTTGGATGAAAAACGTCTGCAACGGCCACGCTGTCGCTCGAAAAGTTGCAACTAGCAACGCAGTGGCATGGTTATCATGTCCCGACCCATATGCCTTTTCTCGATCGGTGATCTAGACGTGGCGGGGTATACTTTATAAGAGTGCCCAGTAGACCCCCCCACAATACCAACTCACCAGATGAAAAAGGAGGAGACTACAGGTCGTAATATCATTGTCGAGTCCTGGCCCAAGAATGTCAACCTGTCCAGAGGACGACCGCGTGCTAGGTACCGATCCCCGCGAGGTAAAACCGGCATTTTCACCCAAGGAAAGGCTCAGAGAAAGTGCCAAGTTTTCCAGAGGCTGTCTCAAGTTATGGTCGAGCGCAAATGCATGGTGAAGTATGTCCTTGATGCTTTGGATGCACTCCAGTGCCAGCGCTCCGGAAGCATTTGGGAAGTTTGGAGTCGGATAAGTCAACATCATAACAAGACTCCCCACAGGCGCTGCGACTCGTTGGAAGTGATGAGCGAGGAGCGATGGGTCATAAGTCGTCCTTAGTAGCTCCAGGGCGTCTCGAACTGTGCCCAGGGCACGGTCCGGATCCTCTGGGAGCAAGGACCCAGGAGCCGCCGAGGGATCTAGCCAAAGGCTAGCTTCCTGGATGGTCTTGCACAGAAGGCTTAGGGTGGCTGGTTCGCGTAGTGCCCTCGATCGGGCAGCTTCGAGAAATTTTGCGGTGAATGTGGTTAGAGATATAAGCCTGCGTTGTATGGCTTCCTTCAGGTATGCTTGTAGCACAGCGTCACCAGGATAATCCCCAAAGAGCACCAGCACCGAACCTAGGAATAGTTCAGCACGCTGGCTATTCGTTCAACACATACTACTGACTACTGATCTCCGCCTCCAGGCCCAATGCGAGAGTATGCGGGCCATTCCCGCGCCATAAGAACATCTGGCACAAGCTAACCCACTAACGGCAAAAAAAATATTAACAATGGTCCTCCTCTTTGGAGATGCAAGGCTGTAAGTACTCGCCTTTGCGGGGTACAGGCCACTTTGAAAAGCATTCCGGGTCAGGTCTGCGAGGGACATTGCGGCGTCGACTTAGCCACGTTGCACCCGACGTCCAGTTGACTTGATTTGGATCTCAATGGATCTCAATGATGACAGTTGTCTGAAGAGTGTTTTTCTCAATCGCTGGAGTCTTTATTCTTCACGCCGCTACTGTTGGGTGTTGTAGTGGTTTACGGGGCAGCGGAATAAAAAGACCGTGAGAATATGGAATAACTATTATGTTGCATTATACGTTATTCGTTCATCTCTGTTTCATCTCTCTACTAGTGCAAGACAGCACAGTACAATAACCAACACGCGAGCGAGGAGAGGTTGATCAGTCCACGAATTCTGAAACAAAGGGGCTTGTAAGAGAGGATGTGTGGCACAGTTCCAAATAACCTACCATTCAGATTCGTAGTTAGTTAATGGACCATATTCCCTGCAAGTGACACCCGGTTTGGGCCACCAAGGCGTGATGGTCTGATAGTTGGCCGGAAGCGTGTGTGGCATAACCTCCAACATATACATTCGTGCGTCTTCAAGGATGTTCGTACTGGTTTGATCACAGTTTAGTCGAGATTAAGGCCGCTAGGTTCTTCGCGATGATGGAACATACGAGAAGGCAACTTCAATCCTGTGATGACGAACACAGTAATAGTAGTCCACGTTTGCATTCTGCATGAACGAGACCCCTTCCTGGGCTAGGAGAATGATCATCACTCCATTCTTCACAGGGATCAGGGCCCCAAGTTTCCAAGGTGGCAGTCCATTGTGTATTGTTCACGAACCGGAAGGAGACATCGTAGTCGTCGGACATTTTGGCGATTGTGACTGATATTGTGGAAGAGGGAAAGACGATGAGGGTCGTTCCGCCAAATTTCTCGTCTAAAGAATACCGCACACATTCCGTGCAGCGACGGGAGGATGTTGTGCGTAAATTCGTCTAGGCGCGATGATGCACGACTTTCAAGACCTTGTTCATTTGTTCACAACACGCAGATTGTTCCCCAGCCGAGAAAAAGAAACGAATACCATCTCCAGCCACGTGGTGTGCGAATGAGTTGATTGGTAGAAGCATTCAGATATCGATTTCGTGAGACGTCAAGGGGTATGATATACGTAGGTACAAGAACGAGGGCATTGTAAACGCACATCTAAGCAGAACCCCTTGTATGAGCAATGTCCATCATAATTCGATCACCAGCCAAGAGAAAACTTGGGGAAAGGCCTCTTCATGAAATTAACCTTCAGTACGACGCAAAACAAATCCTCGTCATCGGCGGTATAACCATTGGCATTAACCGTAAACTTAGCTGAGTAAGACAAAGTCAAAATGATACAGCCCATAACAATATCATGGGTAGCTCACCCTGCGGTATCTCCTTCGGGAGAGCAACTGTTTGCTTGACTACATACTTTCCCTCCTGAACAGGGCATTGGACATCAATCTGCGCATTGCGCCTAGAGAAATTTCAGGAAGTATTTCAAACACAACCAACATCACGAAAACATACGCCTCTTCGCATAAATCGAATTGTTTCTGCAATAACTTGACGAGGCCGAGTTTTACTGTAACATCTGCGTATGCACCCTCCTAAAAGAGGAGGTATCACTCATGTGAAGTGTCAGCGACTTGTGCCTGATAACGCACTTCAATCTCTTCCTGTGCGGAAGCTGTAACTGTGACAGTCAAATTCTGTCCAGGTTTTGGAGGATCTGGAAAGACGCTAATCGACTCGATCTGGATGGCATCAGTGGGTAACCCTTAAAAATAAAGGAGAACTTGAGCTATGGATTATGTAGATTAAATACAAAATGACTGACCGCAGTCGTCCCAGCTCCAACTGTCAGTAGTATGGACAGCGCCATCTTGACCAGTGACTGGCTGCTGGGAAGAAAGCTGCGAATTCACAAGCGTTGCGACAAATAAGGAGATGAAGATGACAGTTAAAAATGAGAGGCGGGCCATAAGGAGAATTCGAAGTAGTCCACAAGTCGGCGGCAAGATGAGCTGTTGAGGAGTGAGGAGCGACAGCGTCGGACGAATCCAAGCCACGTCGGGGTACCGTGACTGTGACATCCCATATCTCGTGACTGTGACAAATCACGTGTACATATCCCAGCTTTGGACTGCGGAGTGGCGGTACAAGTATCATCGACGACGACGACGACGCAACCGACCCACAGCGCCAGACGCCCCCCCTTTCCACCCCCCCCCCATCCGTCAGACAGAATGAAACCACGAGATTATTGTTGCTGCGCAATTCCAGTTGTCAATTTTGGGATATACTCGACTCTTGTAGAGCAGTTTACGCTGGGTATATTGGCAGGTACTCTCAGCATTGCCACACCAGAAAGTAATACTACTGCCCCTACTCTCTCTTAATCCTTGCTAAACATCATTCCGCAGTCGTTGGCGCTGCGACTCCTTCGCTTGCCCGCTGGGTTTTTGCCGCAATCTGTTATGTCGGCGCCATGATTCAAATACTTGGTTTTATCGGTGTCGCCAGGGTTTGTATCCTTCCTTGTCTACACATCGTTGTTCACTTCTAGCGGACATAGGAAAACACCGTGCTTTTTAGAAGATACACCACTCTGCATATCCTTATCACAGTTGCTGCGTTCTCCATCGCAGCTGTGTGGATTGGTATCTCGGCTTCTCGGCACAACACTGCTAAACGCAATTGTGAACAGAAGTTCTTTACCGCATCTTCAGATATTACGTCTGAAGGCCAAACGATGTGTCAAATTTTCCCATGGGTAGACATTGGCCTCATGGCGGGTCTCTGGGTTCTCTTGGCCATATCTCAGGTATGCTATTTGTCGTTGTCGTCCCCAGCCCAACCTTAATCCGACGCAGACATACTTCTTTACCGTCGTTTCCGGATATGGCACCGGCCAACGCGGAGACCACAAAAAATACAACTCCATTTATTCTATGACCGGCCTAAACAGTGACACCGGCTTAGGAATTCGTTCGGATCCTTGGGATTCGCGAGTGGAGCCTGGATCTGGAGTCCCTTACGGGCACGTAAGACAAGAAAGCACGGCAAGTGATACTGGGATGCTTGACAACCAGTACGGTGACGCTCCCCGAGAGGCTCTGCCGGTACCTACCTTCCATTCGATGGGACAATCGAGCGGATCTAATTATAGTCAGGACACATACAAGGACCCCTATTATCGTGACCCACAACAACCGCAATAAATGGAGACGTTTCAACGAGTTCACCACTGTACTGTACAGTCGTAGCTACACAGACTTTATATATGATACAGATCTTGCTGATGTGAATGGACCAATTTCCGGATTTCGATAATATATCTGACCGACCAACGTGAATGCCATGAGTACTACTGTACTCTGTATGCAATTCCCGAACCAAGACTTTAACCGCAACACTGTCCCGATAATAATAGTACCTGTAGAGAGTTCCTGGTCGCTTGATTTATTCGACGTGTCCAAGAGAGAGCGTAATACGGATCCAAGAAAGACTCACGCCCACGCCCGGAAGCAGAGGCGACTCGGAGGAACGGATCTGCGATGCTCCGCTCCACAGCCTG
>Ga0307510_10002906_pt1 | contig 19713 bp, 18 predicted proteins | sample 12_EM_MG_FD_207224 | JGI IMG/M metagenome (GOLD analysis project Ga0307510, IMG submission 207224) | Populus trichocarpa ectomycorrhiza microbial communities from riparian zone in the Pacific Northwest, United States - 12_EM | ecosystem: Host-associated > Plants > Roots > Unclassified | place...
GGCCGCGGACTTGCGCGTCCGGACGGATTGGACGCGGCTCTTTCACTTCCGGACGGAAGGAGCCCGGGCGGACGCACCCAGAACAGGAGTTTACGTTATAAGCGCCTGGAACGTCCGGCGCACAGGGTGAGCGGGGAGAGACAGAACGCAAGGGATCTTTTTTGCTGATGCTGAGATAGAAGCCTATCCTGAAAACTGCAGAGCTTAACTTCTCTAGAGGAATATGCGTGGCTATTCCCTCACATATTTGAACCTAAATTATAATTAAACATTGGCAGATAGCATCTTTACATCAACGGCTTTGGGCGGAGATTTTCAGCGTATGCTTTGGGCGTATGCTTTGGGCGTATGTTTTGGGCGTGTGTTTTGGTGGTGTGTTTTGGGCGTGTGTTGTGGGCGTATGTTTTGGGTGTATGCTTTGGGCGTATGCTTTGAGCGTACGCTTTATGTGTATGGCTTTAGAGCGCATGGCTTTGGGTGCATCAGTTTGGGTAGGTGGCTTTGGGCGTATGTCTTTGGGCGTATGGATTTTGCCGAAGAAACCAGAAGCAAAGGACTAAATAGACAATCTCAATCTGTGCTCAAGCTTATCGTTATGTGAGAGTGTTTCTAACTTCTAAACTGGTATCCTATTACATTATACTGCAAAGAGTAAGGTCACTCACTCAATCATGACATAAAAGAAAAGAGCGGAATCCGTATAGGCGCCGGGTATGACAACAAAAGAAATTAAACTCTCAAGGAGCATTGGTCGCTAGACATTCAGAGTGAGAAGAGAACAAGAAAAGAGGTAGCGTGCTGCGTAAGAATTTAACCCAAGGAAAACAGACCTGGACTTATGATATGGGAGAAAGAATACGGGCTAAGGATTAAACCAAACGTGAGATATTGTGGTGGATAAATACAGAAGTGGGAGTGCAGGTAAGGCAAGGTAAGGGGAACCGTATTAATGAGAGTAAGGAAGGCAGAACCGGCGTGAGAGGTCAGGAAAAGAACCAGGAGATAACAAGAAAAGAAAATGGATCGAAGTAGAGATCGATAATGCTCCGGCTCCTGTTTCACGCGGTGAGGAAAGTGCTGGCTAGCCATATTGAGGTGGGCCTGCCTATCCATCTCGCGGTCAATTCTATCCATCTCCTCAATGGCAATTCCTTGTTCTTCTGCGTCTTCCCTAGTGGCTGCCTCGAGATCAATGATAAGACGGGCATAGCCGGCAAGAAAGCGCTTTCTCTTAGTGACAATATTTTCGATGCTGTCCTGTTCGTCTTCCGGGCTTGTGAAGAAATCCATGGGTGTCATAGCCGGCCCAAGCAGCCTCTCTCCAATCTCTTGGGGGCTAGCACGGAAACGGTGTTCTGCCGCATCACCGTACAGACCACGAGAGGAAGATGCAGAGTCAGGGCCACCTAAGTCTCGCATCCTACTTCCCAAACCTGAGCCAAAGGTTTCCCCTTCGTCCCTCATATGGACATTATCATCACCCTCCTCCCAGCCCTCCACGTCCTCCTGCTCGCCCTCCACATCCTCCTGCTCGCCCTCTACATCCTCCTCGTCGTCCTCGTCGATCTCCCCTTCCCCATAGACCTCCTCAGAATCCTCTGAGCCATTGCCACCCTCATCACCAGACTCATATAGGTCGATAAAATCGGCATCTTCATCCTCTTCATCCTCTTCGCACTCTTCGTGGACCTCCGCATTTGGCAAAAGCCACTCAACCGGCTTCACCCAGTCAATCAAAGGTCTACTCTTTTGGTCGATCACATCCTCTGGAACCGGCATGTCCAAATCTCCTTCGATATCCTCCTCCGTCAATCTGTACTCAGAAGTACTGTCCTCTCCGCCGATAGGCATCAAGGGGCCTGTCCGAGCTAAACAACACTGAATATTAGTAAGCAGATCTCAAGTTAATTACGCAAATTTTAAAATTACTTACTTGACTGTGGATTATTAGGCCGGGAGTTTTGCCTGAGGCTACCTAGTGCTATCCTAAACCTGGTGCGATGTGAGATAGGCTCCCTTGTGCTCCCAGAATTAAATGCAGCTGCCCTCGACAAAGCCACAGGGTGTCCAACAGGGGACCCTGTAGGGGATACCGGGGCCCCACGCATTGTGAGTGAATGACTGCGCTCCCCAATCGCTAGCTGGCGGGTGCTCCCGGGAGGAGCGTCCTGAGATACAGAAGGCCCTGGAGGGAGTACCAGCGCTCACCCAGTTGACAAGCTTCTGGGTCGCTTCACCACACAGTCGAGCAGACTCTTCATTCACGCTGCAGGCGTCATCTTTGGTGACGGAAATACAGGCGATGCCGCTGAATTGGGTGGAGAATGGACTTCGATAGGGGTTGGGGGGTTCACCAGTCGCAAACCATCGTCGCGAAACTGGTTTGGATAGTATCGCCGCCAATCCGCCAGGATTGCCACACTTTCCTGCTCCAGGACCTCGTTCTCCTCCACGATCATCTCCTGATCCACTTGGGGTTTGGTCTCGTCGTCAAGCGCCTGGTACTGATCATATCTTCGCGCAAAATCAGCGCGTTGTTTTAGGCGATTGCCTCGGTTCGCCCTTGGACATTCGAAAGCGGTTTCGAAGGGTGTAAGGCTCACCCTATGTTCATTCCGGCGGATGGTCTCAGGATTTACTGAGTGCCCCAAAGCGCCTGCCGGAAGCGGCCTCCACTTATAAGCAGATGCCATTCCTCGTGGAAAAAGCTATTCTATTCAGCAATGTTAGTACATAGAATTTGTGCGTATGATTTTGTGCGTATGATTTCTTTGTGCATATGATTTTGTGCGTATGATTTGTTCGTATGAACTCGGCGTATGATTTGAGGGGTGATAAAAGCGCAAAGGAGAAAAGACCAGTCTGAAGATGGTGACTAACTTACTATTTGGGATTGGGCAATAAGTAATCTATGCAGCAACCTTTTGCCAGCGTGCCCTCTGATGTAGTGGAGAAAGTAAGGGATGTAGAGAGGGTGGTACCAGTCAAGGGGCGTATCCGGGTTGGTGGGGCAAGACCCACGGGTGTTTCTTTTGTTTTCTTTTTTGTTTGTTTTTGTTTTAACCGCTGAGTTTGCTTCTGTATGAAAAAGAGAAGCGGAATTGCAGCGCAGAGGGCAGACCGACCTGGGGATTGTGTTGATGGCGAGTGCGTCGATGAGAAGGTAAGAGTGTGGTGAGAAAGAAGAGGAGTTAATTTGGCCTCTCTTAAAAAGAAAAGAAAAGGTTGGTTCACCTCTTGAAAACATCGTCACGGTCTACCCGCAGTCACGCCTCGAGCCCTCCTCTCTACCGTGGTAGCCTAACCAAGAGCCCTACTCACCAACTTCTAAGTATGATATGAATGACCCCCCAGATTCAAGCCTTCTGCTAATTGCTTTCATCATACTATCAGAGAAAGGAAATTAGAGCAACGAGAGCTGTGTGTTTGAGTTCGGAGCGAAGATGGGAGGGGCGTACTCTCCAGGTTCATTTTGTGACTACAATTGTACACTTGATACATAAACAGGGAAGATATAACATCTTGGAAAAAATACAACGTCTAGTACAACATTTTCAAGCCATTTCTACATGGAAGGGGTTGTACATTGCGTGTTATGGTAGACTGGGGGTTGCAGTCTTACGCGACTTTAACCATCGTACAATTCAAGTGTTTGTATATACCCATGCTCTATCAACCTTAACTGTCGTTTACTCATCTAGACATCATGAATCAATATACGCCTAACCTCCAGGTGATTCCCGGAAAGATATGACCAGGGGGCTTGAAAGGCACTCCTCATGAAATAAAAAAAAAATTTGTTTCGTTGGTATAAAATAACTCGTTACCCACCTCTCCTCCAACAGACTTCTTCCTCTTAGCAAGCCCTAATATACGACTCAGCTATCAGGGAAGGTATAGGGTCCATACACATACGCACAAATACACATACATACAAATACACATATGCACAAATACACATACGCACAAATACACATACGCCCAAGGAAGCAGACTCCAGTCACCTACACACCAAAGATCATTTTGTGTCTAACTTCTGAGCAAAATCCCTTCTCTCTTTTCCTGTGAACCTCCTTCCTCATGCACCTGTCCATGAATACAACAAACAAGCAAACACCAAAAAAGTAACTCCTGCTCAATGCCTCCCAAATGTCGGGCAAATGATGGTATCTTGGGCCGCAAGGGTGGTGGAAATTTGGGGCCCCTAACTCGGCATCTTGGTCGGAAAAGTGCTGGGAGGGTTGTTGGTGGCGTCCAGCAGCCGGCTCGGTATCCAACTGGCAGGGTGGCAATGACAGAGATTATTAAGTATGGCCGCGATGGTGGGTACCTAATTCCCAAGGGCTTATTCTATCGTCTTTGCCACGAGATTGTGTCAGATTTGGCACTCGAGCAACAATTGGGTTGGCAGAGATCAGCTGTTGAATGCCTCCAGGTGGCAGCGGAAGAGTTCCTGGTGATGACAATGACCGGTAAGTTGAGTTCCTCTCCTTGTATAATTATCTGATTTACTAATTCTTTGTTCATAGCTGGAGCCCTGCGTGCGGCACATGCTGGTCGTGTGACCCTCATGGTCGAGGACCTGAGATTAGTTGAGAATGTCATGAACCTTATCGCTGGCCAGCCAGATGGTGGCACTCGGGAAGAGATGAGACGTCATCCATATGAGGACAGCGGTGCTCCCGGGGGTGCACCACCACCACCTCCTCCTCCTCCTCCTCCCGGGGGTGCACCGCCTCCTCACCCTCCTCCCGGGGGTGCACCTCGTCCCGGTGGTGCACCTCGTCCTAGTGGTGCTCCTGGTCCAGGTGGTGCTCCTCGTCCTGCAGGTGTTCCTCCTCCCGGGCGCTCTCTCCCTCCTCCTCCTCCTGGGGGTGCACCTCCTCGGCATTGTGCCCCTCCCCGTCGCCAGGGCGCTTCTTCCCATCACTCACCCCCTGCGAAGAACGGTAGTGACAGCGACACTGCTGACAGCGATAACCCTCGTGCACCTGTACACCGTCGCTTGTATGGTGGCCCTGTGAGCACTATCCGGACACGTTGTCGTGGTACTACGGTGGGTGCGGGGGGAGTTGTTAGACAAGGAAATTTGGTTGGGGGTGTGGGTTCTGTTATGGGACAGGGAAGTGGTAGCGAGGAATGTGATGCGAGAGGTGCCCAGGGAGACTATGATACCAGGCATGTGGGTACTGGGGGGGGTGGTGGCAGTAGTAGTAGGGTGGTGACCGGGGCCGTCGGAGCCAGACCTGCACACCCCGCTGGAACAGGGCCGTCTGGGGCTGCGGTTAGTAGTCGTACCCCGCGGAGGCCAGTTCAGCCGACTCGTGGTCGGGGTTGGAGTGGTTGGAGTGCGGCTCGCAGGCGCTCTGCGGGCCCTGGTCGGAGTGGTTGGAGCGGTGGTGGCGGTAGGATCCCGACGCGCTCCGGGGGTGGTGGTGGGATGGCAGGAGCTGGTGCTGGTGGGAGCGCTACCACCTAACCATATTCGGGGATTGTATTTTTCTTTCTCTTAATTCACCTCTTTTTTCAAATATTATGACTTTCATTCTTCTTGTTTTCTATTAGTCCATGGTGTTGTCCCCATGTGGTGGGGGGGAAGGGACAGTCTTTTCTCACTTTTACACAAATCAAACGACTAACTCAAAACTCCGAGTCACATCTAACTTATCATAATTACCTTTTATAGAACTCTTATTATTCTAAATACACTCTTTCTTTAACCTCACCATTTCGCTATATGAGTTCTGAACACAGTAACTCTATAGGACGACTGTGGTTATGATTTGGGTGTATGGCTTGCATCAGCAAAAAAAATCAGTTTGCGTTATTTGCATTTCAGCGCACCCTGCATCTTCCGGCTGCATTCTGTGGGACAATTTTTTTGAAGTTATGTAATCAAAAAACCCGTTTCATTTTAAGATTAATCTAACAATTACGTAGACAAACATGAATTTTCAGCCCTAACGGACAACATTTACATGTCCATTTTGGCTTCTGAAGTTTAAAACTAGATTCATGGGATGCACAGGATGCTGACTAGATGCAAACTCCACTACAGGGTGCGTTCAGGTGCGTGTGGATGCAGAATCGAGTTTTTTTGCTGATGTGGGCGTATGGCTTGGGGGTATGGCTTGGGGGTATGGCTTGGGCGTATGGCTTGGGCGTATGGCTTGGGCGTATGATTTGAGCGTATGATTTGAGCGTATGGTTTGGGTGTATGGTTTGGGCGTATGATGTGAGCATATGATTTAGGCGTATGGTTTGGGTGTATGGTTTTGGCGTATGATTTGAGCGTATGCCTTGGGCGTATGGTTTGGGTGTTTGATTTGAGCGTATGGCTTGGGTGTATGATTTGGGCATATGGCACCAGCGGATGAATAAGGCTTATGAATTTGGCATATGATTTGAACCTGTGAATAGAGTGTATGAATTGGGCTTATGAATTAGGCGTATGGCCTGCTGAGACAATATACGTTACTAGAGAAGGCAACTAGGTCGTCCAATTGGTGTTGTGAATTATTCCGGTTCATATTGTATGAATCATTCCAAGCTAATAAATGCCGGTATATACTTTGAGGTATGTGGTTTTGGTACACGTCCATGACATGAATGGACCGAACCCTAGGGGGCTTCTTGGGAAAAGGGCTTTCAGGTCCCGTAACCCCGGCGGTGTTCGGTCCATTCATGCTAGGGACTTGTATATGCTCACACAATTACTCAATCCTGTATCAAAAGAGCAATGTTCGAGAGGGGAATATACGAAAAAGCGGGGCCATAGGCGGAGAAAATTCATTGACCGGGGGCTGTTCGGGGCATTGAACTCGGCGGGGGCCTGGACAGGGGTACGGGCAGGGGTTGAAAAAAAAAACACGCAACCCCAGGCCATTGACAGGGGCGGGGCGGGCAATTGAGGCGGGGGCCCGCCGGTTTTGGGGCCCCGGAGGCCCCGTAACGAACACTAATAGCTGCTGATGGCATCGACGCTGCACCAGAGCAAATCCGGACCATAATGGAGTGGACAAGACCAGAGAGCCAGAAAGAACTGCAGTGAGGCAATGGAATGGTTAATTATATCTCGCAGTTCATTCCCCATATCGCCACCATCACAGCCCCGCTCACCGAGCTGACTGGGAACGCTGAATGGCTGTGGACTGATCTGCAGGAAGCTGCCTTCAAAGCGGTCAAGCGAGCTGCAGATACGCACAAAGTCCTTAGACCGATCGACTATAATACGCCAGATATGACATGGCTTGTTACCGATACGTCTCCTACAAGTACGGCCGCTTGGATAGGTCAAGGACCAACCAGAGATGCAGCCAGACCTGCAGCATTCCACAGCAGGAAGCTGACGCCATCACAAAGCAACTACCCCACACACCAACAGGAACCGCTCGCAATCATTGAGGCTATGAAGCATTCACTCCCCATTTACTACACAGACAATTTACAGTAGTTACAGACCACGAAAGTCTCCCTAAACTCATGACACAAAGGAATCTCAATGGACTACAGCAGAAATGGCTGACGCATATCAGTCGCTTTGAGTTTGAAATAGAATACCAACCAGGAGCGAAGAATTTCCTAGCTGACTACCTATCAAGAATCCATGAAGGAACCCCTGGGCAGTTAGATATAAGCCTCAAGGACCCTACTATCCATTATGACACCCTTGAGCTGCCTGACCCTACCCAACCCCTACAGATCAATACAAGCTACACCTCCTCTACTGATTTTAGCATTGAATCAGACGACAGCATGTGTTACTCATGCGAACCCCAAACCTCTCCCACCTGTACCAGCAGTGACTCTGTCAGTTGTTGCCGCCCTGAATACCTTATGGACGAAATTACTAGCAATGCAGTAACCCGTTCCCAGAAGCGCAAGGCTTCTGCCTCCTTGCCAGCCACATCACGCGCAGCCAGCAACGATAGCAGAATATCAATTAGAAACTCTTGGGATGATAATAGCACTCTCCCAATCTCTAGTGAAATGGAAAGACGACACTCAGAAATGAGCTGGATGTCATGCACTGATGATGGGTGTGAAATACATAAGAATGAAAAAGAAGGTGCAGGCTACTGGCCAAAGGACCCTAAGGTCTGGAAGCAGAGTAAGAAGAGAAAGAGAAAAGAGCAGGATAAGACTTCCGCATCGAGTACCGCCCTTGAGGAAGGCGAGGCCTCGCTCCCCAATATCCGATACCTTTCAGAGAACCTCCGACCCTTCTGTATGAACCCTACTATCCTAGCTACACCTCCCATGGCCTCGCCGGCCTTTAGTCCCCTTTACAGCCAAGCAGGCTATGACTCCGATGAGGCAACCAATGCCAACCAATTCCTAAACACCCTATACTCCCACCTGATGCGTATCCTCACCCAGGAAGTTAGAGAAGCCCTGAAGACCGACGCCCTCTACCCCAGGGTCAATGAAACCAATAACAAATTGCACTATTCCATCCGCGATGGCCTTCTACTTGCCCAGAACACCAATGGGTATGAAAACCTTTATATACCGGTGGGACCTCTTGAGAAGGGGGTATCCCTACAGGATTTCATCCGCAAGACTGTCCATGAAGGCCTCGGACATTTCACAGCCTACAAATGCTACTCCTATGTGGCTTGCTTCTTCTCGTGGCCACAGGGGCGCTAGGACTTTGTCTTGTACTGTTGGTCATGTGACAAGTGCCAGATTAACAACGAGCCCACCACCCTACCCTATGGACAATCCCTCACCCTGCCTGACCCCGATGAAGCCTACCAATCCCTAGCCATAGACTTCGCCGGCCCTTTCGGCAAATTCGATCGCTATACATCTATCATCCTCATTGTGGACCGCTTTACCTCCTACCCACATCTCATCCGCGTCAAGGACGCTGCTACCTCAAAAATGATCTTCAAGAAACTAAACAGTACTATCTTCGATGTCCATGGCCTCCCCCTTCGCATTCCCCTTGACCAGGACTCTCACTTTACCTCTAAGTTTTGGTCACAAATGATGAAGTCCCTTGGTATCCAGGTCTGGATGGCCACGCAATACCACCATCAAACGAATATGAAGGTTGAGCGAAGGATCCGTACCCTCAAACAGCTCATGAGGAACTTCGTTAACTAGAGACAAAACAACAGGTCTGGCGCCCTCCCCGCCCTTGCCGCAGCCATGAACGGCCCGCCCCACGATTCTCTATGCATCTCGCCATACCAGGCCCTATATGCACGCCCCTCGAAGATATTCAACCCTGTCCAGAGATCCGCCAGCAAGGTACCAGCTGCGGACGATATCCTAAACGCCGATGAATCAACAAGAATTGAAGTACACATGGCCAGAAAGCATGCTACGTTCCGCCAGACTGTCCGGCTGACAAACGCCGCAGACCCCTAATGGAACCCTTCAAGAATGGCAGCAGAGTTTTTGTTAAAGGCCGCCCTTTTACCTCCTCCCCTAGACGATCCAAGAAGCTAGAACCACGCTGGTTCGGACCTTTCCAGGTTCTAGAACATCTACCTGACACAGATAACTACAAACTACACCTCCCACCCAGAATGGCCCACCAGAAACCCTACTTCCACCTCTCCTCCCTTAAGGAATACCGAGAGAACGATCCCGATAGATTCCAGTCCCGCAGAATTGATAGCCAGTACCCATCCTAATCGACAATGCAGAAGAATGGGAAGGAGAGGAGATACTCAACTACCGCCGCCAGAACAACAGGCACGAATTCCTGGTTTCACTGGAAAGGCTACATCAGTAAAAATAATACCTTGAGTCCTGTGCGCCTGGTACGTCTGACGCCCGGGACGTCGGAGCGCTAATCGCGAATCAGGAGGTAACCTCGGATCGACGTCACGTCCTGACTTTGCGTAACCTAGCGCCATCCGTCCTGACGCCATCCGGACACGGAGTCCTACATCCTGGGCGTCCTGACTGCGTCTGCTGCTCGTCTATTACCTCCTGACTCCCTCTGATTGACGATTCTTCCGTTCCTACGGCGTCGGATGCTCCGCTATTGCGTTCTGACTGCGTCGGATCTATGACTCTCCCGTCCTGATGCTGGTTCCTTCTCAGTGAAGATCAGGGCTTCACTCATCTTCCGATCTCGCGTCCTAATGTTTTCACACCCTGCCATCCTCGTCCGGATCGCACGATTCGCTTCTCTCACTTCCTGACACCTGCTCACTTCTTCCTGATCTTACGACCTATATATGCCGGGTCCTGATCCGATCGTGACTCTTCGCTCCCTCTAGTCAGCGTTCGAGATGGCTACTCCAAGAGCCAGAAGCTCAACGATTCTTCCGGCCCCAGTAGGGCCTACACAAGGTAGCCGACTCCTCCCCCCAGTGGAGCCCGCCAGCCCCTCTCCCATGAGCAGAACTCCGTCGGGCCTGGCCCGTGAATGCAGTACAACCAGACATCGTGGGGCGGTGAGCAGGACTCCCCTCCCCCTCCGAAACCCTTCACACTCATTCAACACAACTGCCTCGGGAGCTGGAATGTGTTTCTTTCGCTTTTTGGGTTGTTCACGCAACTGGCCCACCCTCCGTCCATCGTCGCCCTGCAGGACCCACCGGTCTACAGGGGCAAGCTACCCTCATTCAATATGTTTACTGTTTTTTCCCCCCCACCGATGGTGGCTGCAAGCCCCGCGTTGCCTGTTATATTTACAGTTCGTTTTTGGCTACTGTTTCCCTCCTACCCCGGTTTTTTGGCAGGGGTGATGTTATGGCTTTGGACCTCTTCACCCCTGACAGCTTTTTCAACCCCGCCACTACTGGCTTTACAATAATCAATTCATACAGCACGAAGGGTCGTCTCAACAACACCCGCTCTGTCCCTCCGGATATTATTTTTCCTGCCTTCTCTCTCCCCACCCTCACGCTGGGAGACCTCAACATTCACCATCCGACAGCAGACCCCCTCAGGACATTCAAGGAGGATGAGATAGCCACCTCGTCGCCCTACTTTGACAGGGCTTCAGACCTTGGCTTCTCCCTCCTAAACACCCCAGGGGTCTTCACCCGCTTCTCCATGTCACTCATTGGGCGCCCCGGTGTCCTGGATCTCGCCTTTGCCTGCCCCCTACTCGCCCCGTACTTCACAGAATGGTCCAACCCACTCCCCTCCAATGGATCCGATTATGTTCCGATCCTCCTACGATTTGAGGCTCCCCTCTTCCGAGCGCCCCCTCCGGCCCCGAACTGGGTCCTAACTGATTGGCCTTCGCTTGAGGCCTCGCTCAAGGCGACCTCGATCCCCCCGCCCCCACCTCTGCCGACAACAAGGTCCATGGACATCTGGTTCAGGACGAACTTGGACAGAGTGACAGCCCAACTGGCTCTCTACACCCCGATCAAGCGGGTCACATTCCGGTCAAAGCCCGGGTGTACAGAGCTCCTCTCTCAACTTAGGAAAGCCTACAATTCCGCCCTCCGCTCCTCCAAGGCGGACAGATTCGACGCCGCCCTTCTTGCCTCGGCTAGGGCTGCCAGGTCCGCCTACTTCAAAGCAATCAAAAAGGCCAAAAGGGACCACTGGTCCGCCTTCCTAGCCACGGCAACCCCACAGACTGTCTGGACGGCGAAGAAGTTCGCCATCGGACGACCGCCCCCCCGCTTTCCTGAGCTCCCAGGAGCCGCTACACCACTTGAACTGAACAAGGCCCTCCTTAACTATTTCTTCCCTGGGGAACCGGCCAGGTCTGTAGACTCCATTCTGCTTCCCTTCAGAGACTGCCCGCCCCTGACGGCTGAGGAGGTGGGCAGGGCTCTGGCCCGCTCCTCTCCATCGTCGGCCCCCGGCCCCGACAAGACCCCCAATTCGGTGTGGAAAAGGATTAATAGGGTGGCTCCCCACCTCATCCACGACCTGCTCGCCCCGCTGGTGACTCATGGGTTGCACCCCCCCGCCCTCAAGAAGGCAGACGGCATTGTCCTAGACAAACCTGGGAAGCCTTCGTACGACTCGCCCTCCTCTTTTCGTCTAATAGTACTACCACAATCATTCTCCAAGATCTTGGAAAGGATTATGAAATCGAGACTATCTGGAGTAGCCCGCGTGGTAGGCCTCATCAACCCTCACCAGTGCGGATCGCTTGCCGGTTTATCGGCGTCGGACGTGGTCAGTACCCTGACTCATGAGATTAGAACCCTGCAGATGGCTGGGAGAAAGGTTTCCACCCTCTTTCTCGACATCAAAGGGGGTTTCGACAATGTCAACCCGTCTACCCTTTGCAACATGCTCAAATCGAAGGGCGTGAACCCCTACCTCGTATCATGGACCAGGTCCTTCCTCCCAGGCAGGTTATGCCGGCTCCTCTACCAAGGGTCACCAAAGGTCTTTGCCCCAGTCTCGGCGGGCACCCCCCAGGGGTCCCCGGTCTCCCCCCTCCTCTTCGTCATTTACGTCTCCCGTCTTCACTCTGAGATCCCCCAGGGCCTCACCCTCTCCTACGTTGACGACTTCGGTCTCACGGCTTCATCAGCGTCCTACCGCCGGAACATACAGTTACTACAGAAACGCTACGCGGCGCTAAAGGTGAAAGGCGCCCGCCTGGGTGTCGGCTTCTCCATCCCCAAGACTGAACTTATCCACTGGCGGACCAAAAGAGACAGAGGTCCCATTTCCCGCTCCCCGATCCATCTGGATGGGTCCGTTTTCCACCCCAAAGATGAGGTCCAAAGGCTCGGGTACTGGTTTACCCCATCGATCTCGAGAACCCCGCACTTCACCAAGAGATTGGCTAAAGCCCAGGCCGCATTTGTGGCCGTCACGAGGCTCTCCCCCCCGGGGATGGGCCTCCCCCCCTTCCTATGCCATCGTCTGGCTTCATTTCTTCTTTTCCCGATCCTCAGCTACGGTGCTGACACGTTCGAACCCACTATCCATATGACAAGAAAGCTCGCGGCCTTTTGGCACAAGGTCCAGAGGTGGACCACCAACTGCTTCGCCTGCACCCCTATTGACATCCTCGCTGTGGAGGCCTGCTTGCCCCCTGTCGACCTCCTCCTCGCGTACAAACGCCGCCTGGCCTGCCTGAGAGTTATGTGCTCTCCACCCGAAATCAACCCCGCCGCTGCTAGGTTACCGTCCTCCCTCCACACGCCGTCGCCTCACCGCCATGGCCCTGACACCAGAAACCACTGCCGCGGGAACCCAGGGTCCAGGCTGCCTCTCCCCTGGTGCCAGGTTAGACCCGCCGTCAAGAATAGGTCCCACCTCCCATTAGACGCCCTCCCTCACTCTATGTTTTTCCTCCTCGGCCCCGATGGCCTCGCCCCCCTCCCCGTCACTTCCCAGCACCTGCTAGGCGAGTCATACCCTGCGCCCCCTCCGGGCCGCGCCTACCCCCAACTGAAGCTCCTGTGTAGGAACCGTCTCATGGAAGAATGGGAACTGGTTGCGCCGGACCCCCCCCGATATGAATACCGCCCCTCGCTAAAACCCCACCCCTTCATGGGCCTTTCCAAGTTCGACGCGGGTCGCCTGCACCAGATGAGGTCTGGCAAGAGCTACCTCCGCGCACACCCCTCCTGGCACGACGATGGCCCCCCCACCTGCCCCAGCTGCGCCGAAGCCCCTGAGTCCTTCGAGCACGCTATCCTCCACTGTTCAGCCAAGAGGCCCGCCAGGATCCGCCACCTTCAGGCGGTTACCGAGCTGGGCCCGGACGCCCCCGTCTGGTCCTCCGCTGCCCTGTTGGGCGCGCTCACCCGCTTCATTCGAGCTACGGCACCGGCCTTCCCTCCGGGCATGTTTTACCGCCTTCCGTCCTCAGCTGGCTCAGTCTCTTCCCGCTCGTCTAATGTAGTTTCTTTTGGGTACTTTATGTCTTCTCAGGAAAGCTAGGTTTATATTTTTGTTTTTCATGCTGTCCACTGGTTAAGGAAGGGTTTTTCTTACTATACTTGCTTTAATTTCGTGCCCGTATGTGGGCCTGTGACCGGTGCGGACCCCAGTTGAAGAATTATGTTCCGGATATTTCCTTTGTTAGTTCGTTTTGGGTTTTGGGTTTTGTTTTCGCCATAGCTAGCGCTCCATGTGATTTCTTGTACCTTAACAACGAATATATGATATAAAAAAAAAGAAAAAAAAAGAAAAAAGAAAAAAAAAAAGATCCGATCGTGACTCTATCTGACGCCGGGTTTTCATTAGGACGCATCACGTATTTAGTCTAATGCCATCCTGATCCTACCCCTAGGCACTTCTCTTCTTTCAAACACTGTCACGATGTGTTTTACTATCCTGATCGCCAAGATGCACCTGTTAAGCGTTGCTTCTATTAATTCTATTCTGAATTCCTGGAGTTGGCTAGACACCCTCATCTTAATACGACTATGCTGCTCGCACACTTTCCTATATGTGAGAACGGATCCGAAAACCACTACACTACACATGCTCTGCATTCTAACTACCCGCATCTAGGCCTCGCACTGTCCCCCTGCTCCATATCCCACAGATCAGTAGTTTCCTCCGCCGGCTCTAGCTCATTCAGGGTGAGCGCGAGCTGTCGCAATGTAGTCGGAGTCACAGTATTGTCCAAAGGTAGCCCCCCAGCCACCCCCCCTCTGAGCGGTTTGCAGTCTGTAGGTCCGAATCGAGAAAGTGGTGTAGCCGGGTTGTCGACACCTGGGCGAAATGGAAAGACGTGAGAGTTTCCTGTCAATTGTTTCGGTCATCCGGGGCTCCAATATGCAGGTTGCTGGGAGTTTGACTCTCAATCTGTCAAGTTGGACATGGATGAATGCGTGGAGTTGGGGGTGTCGGAATCCGAGGAGTTGCCCGTCGGGGGGCCGTCTAGTCATCTGACTCTGCACATCTGCCGCCACTGCTTCCCAATCGTCAGTAAACCCTTCACCGCGATCTTCCTGTATCCCATGCTCCTTCTCCATTTTCGCTTTGACTGTCTCGCGAATGTTCCTGAGGATCATTCGCTGTACCCAGTCTGAGCACGTGGCTCACATCTGGCGCTGGCGGGCAAAGAGGTCTTCCGAGCTCATCATGAGGTTAGCATCCTGGCCGGAACTAGAGAATACCAGGTTCAGGGTGATTCTCACCTGCTACTGCGTCCGGCTTGAAGACGCATGTTTCAAGATAGATTCCGGTTTGCCATGCTCGCAGAGTCTGGCAGAGTTTCGCACATGGTAAACATACCATGGTGCCATTGATGAGACAAAGAAAATCAGGTTCGGCAATCCCACGCATTTTCCTGCCCTTGAAGTACTTTCCCCATATTGCCTGGTGGATCTGGGGCGCGAGGAATTGATTCGTCACTTGCTGGGTCAAGTCCATACGCATTAGTTGTGGCCGGGCTATCACAAAGCGCACACTTACCTCATACCCTCTCGGGAAACACATGAATCTATCCCCCTCGAGGAGGTAGTCCACCCTACACGCAATCGCCGGCGGGTTTCGGGGGAGATTGTATTATCTTCCGATGCGTTCCTTTAGGTGGAACAGAAACTGCGATCTTACTGCAGAGTGTCTCGCGCGTATCGGTCACATTTAGTAAGCACCCACGACGAGTGCGTGAAGTTTGAGTATCAGCGTCCACTTACTATTTTTATGCTTGCCACCGATGGTTCAATATTTTCTGCGTCGGATATCTACTCCAGAGCCTTCAGCCAAAGACGGTGGACCTCGGACATCAATACAGCGGGTGCTGGGAGAAGATTCAGAAACAGGGTGTACCATTGAATAAGAGTCTTGGCCCGCACTATCACAGCAGCCTCGGCCCCGGTGGCCGTATTTCGCCGTGAGTTAGTATCCAGCCAGATGTGATGCTCGGGTTGTTGATTATGGGGATGGGTGGGAGGACCGGAACTCCAGAGTCCGGATGTAGTGGGACTATGGGTGGCCAGCAGGGACGAATATGGTGGTACACTGGAAGATGTGAACGCCGGTGCAGTATACGCACCACCCTGAATTATACGTGGTCGAGCAGCTTGGGTGCGCCCGACTTGCGCCGCTCCTTGACATCTGGAGGTGGTCGACCCTCGCACAGTTGAACCCCGGGTATTTCCTTGTCGTCTGTCTGCAGTTCGTGATCGGTGATGAGACCCTGATCCAGTGTCCACATCCGGGACATCATTGTCTTCTGCGTCTGGTTCTGTGTCCAAGTCAGCTTCATCAGATCTGCAGGAGTTCTGGTACCTATCGCTGCTCTCATCGCTCAGACGAACTGTCGCTATTTGTTGTTGTGCATCTGGTTCCCCCTCAGGTTCAATATACGCCGTGGTCTGTAAGGTCCTCCTTCTGGCGTCCTCAACGGGTCGTGATGTGGGGCCTCTTGTAGTTTGTGGTGGGGAAGAACTGCGACCGGACGACTGTGTACCGTAGGAGCTGCTTGATTTGGCAGGCAGTGTTCTAGTACTATGGGAGCTGCCTGATTTGGTCCGCTGTGTTCCTGATCCAGATCCTCTCTGCGCGGGTATGGCGTCACGTCTACGCCGCTCCAGATTGCCTACTCGTGAAGTTGGCTGACTTAGTGATTTGCCTTCAGGTTGTCTAGACATCGTAGAATACCGGTGACTGATGAAGATTTTTCAGAGAGAATAGAGATTAGAATGCGTGAGTGTAATGTATCACATGCGATGTGGATATTTGTAGTTTGTAGTTGTTGTGCAATGGAACACGTCAGGTCATATACGCTACATCTTTTGAGGGGGGGGGGGGTGTGAGATTCACGTACTATCACTCCGTATTGAAAGATTCTATTCAACTGCCAAAAGGAGTTTTCTGCTTGTTCAACATTATGTTCGTACTCTGGATGAGCTCAGGTATCATGTTCATCTACGCTCTGGTATGAAAAGGTTCGCGGTGTCAGTAAAGTAGGAGGCATCGCTAATATCAGTAGTGCCTATGAAAAAACTAGCCACAACGAGTATCTGTTAGCGACAATAGGTCTAGCAAGACACACGCCACGACCAATGCAGATTAGATATCTCAAACCTCATCTCCCGATGTCGAATCAACACCACTAAATCTCTAGATCTGAGTTTTTACATAGTCCATACCCCAGTCCTTTTGGCTAACCCCAGTCTAGTTATGGACAGAGAATGCGAGTCCAGCCTCAAGCGGAAAAGGTTATCAGACATCAGCCTAAGAGGACGTAAGGATGAGAGAAGCTGAAGCAAGGGGCGCGCAATGGTATAATTACTATACTAGTTAGGAATCATAAGAAGAAAATAAATTACATGACACCATGTCTCAAAGGAAATCGCACAGCGCGTGTAAGGCAGTAGTAGGGGTAAAAATGAAAAAAGAATTCATCCAGAAACCTAGAAATCTCATTTTCGACCCGAGCGACGTCGTCCAGAACCGCGTATTTCGGGTACGGATGAGGAGTTTTCTGAGGCGTGCTCTGAACTCTGAACTGAAGATCGGCGTGCCAGGGGTGTCACGGATGCTGGTTGCTGGGTTGGGGCCACATTGGGAGTAAATGGCGGGAGATCAGTTGTGGGAGAGGGATGTTCTATTGTTCTCTCCGGAGTCGAGAGATGGCGGCCGGCACCTATAGCAGGGGGAGCTGACACAGAGTATTCGTCGCGATGTATATGTGTGGCAGGTGGTGTGTCCTCCGCGCCATCATACCATTGAAGCGTCTCCGCTGCGAGCTCGGCATTCGCCAACAATCAGTTTGCCCAGGGGTTCTCCTGGGCAAATTCGCAGAGTTTACGGAGCATCTCAGACTCAGAAGGCCCAGACGGGGGAGAGGAGGGCACCCCCGACACCCGCGCTAATGGTTGAGAGCGCGCTGGCTCCTCCCTCTCCGATGGAATATTCCTCCGGCGTCTTGAGGGGCCCGGAACTCCCGGTCACTGGTCCTACATCAGCAATTAGCTGTCCAATTTTGATCTATGTCTCTGTTCTGTCTCGATACTTACACCGCCGTCGTCTACAACGATAACGGCAGCACATGGAGGCGCCCGAGGCGCCCCCTCTGGCTCCGCCTGTAGCCATGCGTCCTCGTCAAACCACTCCTCCTCCTCCTCAATTGCCTTTGCCGCATCTTCTGCGCCGGCCGACTCTTCCCAGATGGCGCGGTTGAAAAACCGGTACCTCCCATTGGGAGGCTCTGTGATCTCGTTCAGGTCCTCACCGTCTTCGGGTGATGACTCGATAACCATGAGGTCCAGCGGATCCTGGCGACTGTTGGTGCTAAACCAGACACGAATGTCGTCATCTCGGTTCGGGAATATACATTGGCGTAGGGGGAGAGGAGCCTCGGGGTCCTGACGTAATCTGGCAGCACCCTCGCCTCTCCCACCGATGAGATCCCGGGGACAGCTGATTTCGTCTTCGGCTTCTTGCTCTCTGACGACCCCTAGCAGATGACTGAAGCTTGGTGTCGCGAGGACCCCCCAGGCGATTCTGCGGTCTGAATCTCTTTCACACAGGGGGTGGCCAAGGAAGGGATGGGGGGCCGCCGGTGCTCCAGATCGACAAACAATATGGATTCCCACAGCTCGCAGCCAAAATGGCGACTCCCAATCCGCAAGAGCCACTCGCAGTAGATGTCAGGATGGGCCCCACGGAATCAAGATGGCTAGCACTTACGCGGGGGTTCTGTAACGTCGCCGCGACCATCACGACCAGCCCTTTGACGCTCCTTGGTCGTTTGCAGTTTCTTTCCAGAATCCCTAACAAGGATATTCAGATGCCTGTAGAGTTCCAAAAGGTCGTCGGCGTGGTCCTGGCGTTTGATGAGCTCAACTCGCTCCTTGACTGGTGACAGGCCACGGGCGAACAATAAAATTGAATCCACTTGCGTTTCGGTTAGGCGACTGGGGTCCAGGTGGCGAGCAATCATGTAGGCCTTTATTTGCTCGCGCCATGTCGCATAGATAGAAGATTGGCCACGCTGATGCTTGAATCCACACCACGATTTGGCATACGCAATGTCGCCATACCCAGTTCTGTTTCTTAGATTGTCAGAATACGAGATTCTGATTATGGTGGGATAGTTTGGCTTTAGGAACCGAATCTCCCGCAGGCGGTTGGACGTGAGCGGGTTCCTCAGGCTCGGGTCCTCTGTTGATTAAAAAAGGGTAGTGAGTTTGATATCCTAAGATTCCATATAAAGAGTATTCCAGCATTGCTTACGCTCGCTCTTTTCCTGGGTGACTGGCGGCTTAATATCGAAGAGTTCTTTTTCGTATGCCGCCCCGAACTTCTGGCCGGGGAGGTTGCGCGGCGGGGAGTCTAAGTGGCAGAGAGCTATTAGCATCGGTTACAAACACTGGGAGATGTAGTTTGCTTACTTTCCGTTCCGCAAGTGACGTCTCACTATGCCTGGAGGGGCCATTGGTTCGTCGGCAATATTGGAATCTAATATGAAGGGTAATCAAAATAAAATCGCGGGGGTCTCTTGATACCCACTTGGATGCCGGTTGACCTTCGTATGTCTCAAGACGCGAGATGTTCGCACGCTTGAGAGGAGGAACGCAGGTGGGAGTCTTCTGTGGCCGGAGGTAAGAAAGATGAAGGGGTCGGAGCGGTCGGAGCGGTCCTTATATAGATTTTGCCGATGGTATACATTTCGACGATTGTTAGTCCTACGGGCTGTACAAGCAGGGAATGCGATTTACGGTGTACCGCGATGTCGTGATGTAGGGGGGGACGTCCCAGTATCTTGGGATGGATAACGAACGCAATTCGCCAAATGGTGGTGGATATTGATGTAGCACTTAGATAAAACAAAGACTATTGAAAGATCGTGAA